>Ga0316232_1001916_pt1 | contig 23447 bp, 25 predicted proteins | sample TBHtaG_FD_206006 | JGI IMG/M metagenome (GOLD analysis project Ga0316232, IMG submission 206006) | Freshwater microbial communities from Trout Bog Lake, Wisconsin, USA - TBH18025_13 | ecosystem: Environmental > Aquatic > Freshwater > Lake > Hypolimnion/Profundal zone | place: USA: Wisconsin... | reverse complement strand
TCCGGGGCGATCCTCCAGATGCTCAATCACGGCATCACCACGGGCGGCCTGTTCATGATGGTCGGTCTGCTCTACGAGCGCAGTCACAGCCGGGAAATTGCGGACAACCAAGGCTTGGGCAAGCACATGCCAGCTTTCATGTTCCTCCTGGGGCTGTTCTCCTTCTCCTCTCTGGCCTTCCCGGGCACCAACAGCTTCGTAGGTGAAGTTCTGGTTCTCATCGGGGCCTTCAAGGGCAATGTCTGGATCGGCTTCGCCGCCGTGCCTGGGGCGATGCTGGCCGCAGCCTACATGCTGCGACTGCTTCAGCGGGTGACCTGGGGCGCGCCCACCTCCTTCAAGCCGTCCTGGTGGGATCTGGGGATGCGGGAATGGGTGACGCTGGCTCCATTGGCCATGCTCGTCCTTTACATCGGCTTGGCCCCGTCCTTAGCCATTAAGACCATGGAGCCGTCTATCGAGCGAGTCCTCACCACTATGAGGACCAAGAACATGGCCATGGGCCTTGAGGACAGGCACCTTGCCCAGCGCCTGCACCTTCCCGCTCTGACCGTGGCGCAAGGCCAGGAGCAAATCAAGAAGGAGCGTCCGTGACCCTGATTTCGATCAAGCTTCTGCCGGAATTGTGGCTCCTTGTCATCGTCTGCGCTCTGTTCGTCGCCAGTGTAAGCGGCAGCAAGCGATCCGTCCTGTCATGGTTGCCCGGGGCGGCGATCCTTGGCGTCGCCATTGCCGCTTTATCCCTGTCCGTGCGTGGCGAAATATTTTACGGTGTCTACCGTTTGGACGGTCTGTCCCAGTTTTTCAAGCTGGCCATTGCCGCCGGCTTCGCAATTGTGACCTGCATTGCCGCTGGCAAGCGCGATTCTGAGGATTTCAGCCCCGACTACTTCATGCTGCTCGGCTTGTCTGCCTGGGGCCTCATGCTGCTGGCCTCTTGTGTGGAGCTTATCTCTCTGTATTTAGCACTGGAGCTGTCCTCCTACAGCCTCTACGCTTTGATTCCAATTCGGGGCAAGGACCGGCGGGCCGCGGAAGCAGGCGTCAAGTACATTCTCTTCGGTGCTGCCGTCACGGCCGTCGCCCTGTTCGGTCTGTCGTACATCATTGCAGCCAAGCACACGACCTATCTGGCCGTCATGGCCTCCTCGTCCTGGAGCTTTGCTAACGCGCCCATGGCTGTCATCGGACTGAGCCTCTTTCTGTTCGGTTTCTTCTACAAACTGGCGCTGTTTCCTTTCCACTTCTGGTGTCCAGACGTCTACCAGGGGGCGAAGAACGAGACCGCAGCTTATGTGGCTACCATCCCAAAGCTTGGTGCGGTTGTGGTGCTCGTGCGCCTGGCCGCTATGTTCACACCGGGTATGGAGGTGACGAACCTGTTCGCCATCCTCGGGGCCGTGTCCATGACCGGCGGCAATCTGGCAGCGCTGGCCCAGCGCGACCTCAAGCGCCTGCTCGGGTACTCCTCGGTGGCCCACGCCGGCTACATCATGCTCGGTTTGGCCGCCGGTTCAGCCGCCGGGCTCGCCGCCGCCACTTTCTACGTCCTGGCATATATCCTCATGAACCTCGCCTGTTTTTACGTTGTGTGCGCCGTCTCCAGAAACGGCGAGAACCCGACCTTGGATGATCTGGATGGGCTCTACCGCCGAGGGCCAGCTTTGGCGATGATTCTGGCTGTGGCGGCCTTCGCCTTGGTCGGCCTGCCACCTACGGTCGGATTCACCGGCAAACTATTTTTGCTCTCCGCCGCTTGGGATCAGGGCTACCACTGGCTCGTAATCGTGGCAGTGCTTAATACTGCCATCTCCATTTACTACTACCTCGGTATGGTCCGCCACGCCTACACTGGCGAGTCCGAGGCCCCGGCCCTGACAGTGTCAAAGGGCCAAATTTTCTTTGGCGGGGTGCTGGCGGTGATTGTCCTTCTGGTGGGCATGCTGCCCGCCTCGGTGTATAGCCTGGCTGCCCGGGCGGCTGCGGCGTTGCGTCCGTAGGTGGGCGTCCAGCGTGGGGGAGAGTAGTTTTCTTGCGATACGGAGCAGGGAACTAGTCGTTAGGTGCAGGATTGCGATTGTGACAGACATCACGTCTGCTTGTGACTATAATCAGTGTTCATGAGCGCCAAGAGTTTCACAATCGATAAGTGAGCCGGGTGAGGCGTAATGATTCGCGGGCACCAAAGGTGCCGATGGCAAAGCCTCGCAGGGAGGAAAGTTTGAATGGTGTTTAACTGGTTTCAAGCGGCGATCCTGCTCTTTTTTGTGGGCGGGTTGCTATTTGCCTGTGGTCCGTTGTTGGCGGGTGTGCTCTTGGCCCCGCGGGCGAAGGGCGGGGCCATTGGCGAGCCCTTCGAGTCTGGCGTGCCTACCCATGGCCAGGCTTGGGCGAGATTCGGCATCAATTATTACGTCTACGCCCTGATTTTCCTGGCTTTCGAGGTAGACATCCTCTACCTGTTTCCGGTGGCCGCCTCCTACGGCATCACGCCTGGGGGCTTGAGCTCCACCATCAAGCTGCTGGTTTTCATCGCAATGCTGGCCGCCGCTATCGTCTATTTCAGAGCAAAGGGAGTATTTACATGGCCCCGCAAGATCCAGGTTGCCTCGCGACCGTAAGCACGGTTGACCAGCCTTTAGTGGCTGTACCGGCAGTCCAGAAGCTAGTCGACATCTGCCGTGCCATGTCCATCTGGCCCATGACGTTCGGCATCGCCTGTTGCGCCATTGAGATGATGGGCGTGGGCATGGCTCGCTTCGACATGGCCCGCTTCGGTTTCGAGGTCTTCCGTCCTTCGCCGCGCCAGTGCGACCTCATGATCGTGGCCGGCACGGTGAACAAGAAACTCGCTCCGGTCGTCAAGCGTCTCTATGAGCAGATGCCAGCCCCTCGCTTTGTCATGGCCTTGGGCAACTGCGCCATCTCAGGCGGTCCCTTCGCCATTGAGGGCCAGTACAATGTGCTTATTGGTGTGGACACGATCATTCCCGTGGATATTTATGTTCCCGGTTGTCCGCCCAGGCCTGAAGCTGTGTTGGAGGGACTCTTCGCCATTCAGGAGAAGGTGACCGGACGCCGCTGGTGGCCGGAACCTGAGGTGGGCCAGTTATGATTCCCGAATGCCTGGCCGCCATGGGTGCCACCCATGTCGTGGCCATGAACTATGCCGCCACGGGTGTGGTGGCCTCGGTAAGCCTCACTCCAGAGACTATTCTTAACGCGGTGGAGGTCCTCGACAAGGAAGGCTATCTTCTGGAGGACGTCAGTGCTTCAGATTTGAAGGAAGGCTTCGAGATTGCCTATCATTTCAGTCTGTTCGAGGGGAAGAGCCGTCTGGTCCTGCGCCTGATCGTGTCTCACGACGCACCGACAGTGCCGAGTATTTCCAGGGTCTATCCCGGAGCTGACTGGCATGAGCGGGAGTGCTTCGACTTTTTTGGTATCGATTTCACCGGTCATCCTAATTTGCATTATCTGCTGCTGCCCGAGGACTTCGAAGGCCATCCGCTTGTCAAAGCGGAAAAGGCCCGCAAGGGTTTGGTGGATGTGATGCCCCAGACATGGCTCGTGGCCGTCGGTCTGGCTAATCCCGAGGTGCCCAAGCCCGAGGCGCCAAAAGCCGAAAAGCCCGAACCACAAAACGCGATAGTTGCCGGGGTAAAGGAGTAGCCATGCAGACCTTTGATCCCAGCACCATGCGGGGCGACATTTCCTCGATCCGTTTCGAACCTGGCTCCACTCAGGACAAGATGATCCTCAACATGGGTCCTCAGCATCCCTCGGCCCATGGTGTGTTGCGCATCATGTTGGAACTCGACGGTGAGTACATCATACGGGCCGAACCCGTCATCGGCTACATCCACCGCATGCACGAGTGGATCGCCGAGCAGAAGACCTATCTGCAATTCATGCCCAACATGGGCCGGGTAGACTACTTGCACGCCATGGCTTGGAACTGGGCCTATGCCGGAGCCGTGGAACGCCTGGTTGGCATCCAGGTGCCGGAGCGTGCTGAGTACATTCGGGTGGTTGTCACCGAGCTTAACCGCATCAGCTCCCATCTTGTGTGGTGGGGTGCCTACCTTTTGGACTTGGGCGCGTTCACTCCAGTCATGTACGCCTTCGATGACCGGGAGCAGATTCTTGACATCCTCCAGGCGGTGACTGGTTCGCGCTTGACCTATTCCTATTTTACGATTGGCGGAGTCTACGAAGACGTGCCGGCCGATTTCAGCAAGCGCTGCACGGAGTTCGTAAAGCGGTTGCGCTCGCGTCTGCCCATGTATCGCGACCTCGTCACGGACAACATGATCCTGCGCGGACGTTGCGAAGGGATTGGCGAGCTATCCGTGGATGTGGCCCGGCGCTACGGGGCCACCGGACCAGTGCTGCGTGGTTCGGGCGTGGACAGCGATACCCGCAAGTCCGAGCCATACGGTGTTTACAACCGCTTCGAGTTCCGTATCCCGACCTACACTGAAGGCGATGCAATGGCCCGTTACAGGGTGCGCCTCGACGAGTTAGAGACGAGCTGCGACATCATCGAACAGGCTGTCTCAAGTCTCCCCGAGGGCCCGGTGTCCGCCAAGGTTGCCCGAGTCTTCAAACCGCCAAAGGGCGAGGCCAGTATGGCCGTGGAAGGGGCCCGGGGCAAGATCATTGTCCATGTCCGCTCCGACGGCGGACCCAAGCCCTACCGGGTCAAGCTGCGCGCCCCCGGATTCTCTAACATGAGCCTTTTTGCTGAGCTAGCCCGGGGCACGATGCTATCCGATGCCGTATCCATTCTGGGCAGCCTTGACCTCGTCATTCCGGAGATCGACCGATGAACGCTTTCCTTTTGTTCATCGCCCATCCGGCTGCGCGCATCATCCTGTGGCTAGTGCTCATGTTCGCCTTCATCGGGTTTAATGGCCTCATCCTTGTATGGGTGGAACGCAAGGTTGCCGCCTACGTGCAAAGGCGCCCCGGTCCGCTCCACGTCGGCCCTCAAGGTCTGCTTCAACCCTTGGCCGACGCTATCAAGCTCATGGGCAAGCAGCTCGTAACTCCGGTTGCTGGCGATAAAATGCTCTTCTGGGCCGCACCGCTACTGGCGTTTGCTCCAGTAACGGTTTGCTTCCTTCCCATGCCTTTTGAAGGCCGATTCAACCCGTTACCCATGAATCTCGGGTTGGTGCTCATCCTGGCTTTTTCTGGTCTTGGCGTGGTTTCCCTGTGCTTGGCTGGCTGGGGCTCAAACAATAAGTGGAGCCTGTTAGGCGCGGCCCGAGCCGTGGCTCAATCCGTGGCCTACGAAGTGCCCCTGCTGCTTTCCGTCATGGCCGTAGCCATCTGTGCCGGTTCGCTCGACCTTTACGCCATTGTCAGGCATCAAGGTGCGTGGCCCTGGCAGTGGTACGCTATGAAGAACCCCCTTGCCTTTTTCATCTTTCTGGTCTGTGCCGTGGCTGAAACCAATCGGGCCCCTTTTGACCTGCCCGAGGCAGAATCCGAACTTACGGCCGGGTTTCACACCGAATACTCGGGCATGGGATTTGGCCTTTTCTTCCTGGCTGAATACGCCAACATGGTGATCGTCGCAGGTGTCGCCGCGGCTCTATTTTTGGGAGGCTTCCAAGGACCGTTACTCCCCGGAGTTTGGTGGTATCTCCTCAAGATCTACAGCATCCTCTTTTTCATCATCTGGCTGCGCTGGACCTTCCCCCGGGTGCGGTTCGATCAGCTTTTAAACATTAGCTGGAAATGGCTGACCCCACTGGCCCTGCTCGATTTCGCGCTGGCCGTTGTGGTGGCTGGTTTTCGGAGCATAAAATGAGCTTTTCCAAGATAAAAGAAGCGCTGACGGGACTAAAAAGCTTGGCCATTGGCCTTGGCCTGACAGGACAGGCTTTTTGCGCCGAGAACGTCACCGTGATCTATCCCAAAGAGCAGGTAGACAACCTGTCCACCTACCGAGGCCCCGTGGAACTGGTCGGCAAGGATGACGCCCCGGAGGTGCCCAAGTGCGTAGCCTGCGGCGTCTGCGGGAAGGCTTGTCCTTCCAACTGCCTGACAATTCTGTCTCCAATTCCGGTCAAGGAGGGAGAAATTATCAGCAGTCCAGCGCAGATGGGTCCGGCTCCACAAAAGGGCGCCAAGGGTCCGGGCCAGTTCATTCTGGATTTCTCCCTTTGCAGTCTGTGCGGTCAATGTGTCAAGGCTTGTGCGCACAAGGCGCTCCGATATTCCAATAATCCTTATTTGGTGGGCTATAACCGCGAGGATTTTCGATTCGACCTTATTGAACGTTTGCGTAAGCGCTCTCGCGACTAACCCCGTCAACTGGCGATGTGAATGTCGTAGATATGTGGAGCAGGTGCATGACGCCGCGAGCGCGGCCGCACGCTCACTATCGGTTGCCTCTTTTCGATAGGCACTTCTCTGGGGTAAACTGAGAGCTGTTTTATAACGTCATCTTAAATGAAGGCATGGGGCGCATTCCCTCAATCGCGGGCATCCTGTTTTTACCGGACGCTCGCGTTTACAGGAATCGTCACCACGTCATGTGACGCCCATCACTTCCCTGTCGGCAGTAAAGCACCAGAATACTTCGTCAGGGTGAGGAGGCAAAATGGCCCGTGGTTCGGTTTCGATTGTCGTAGAGCGCTGTAAGGCGTGTGGTTTTTGTGTGGAGTTCTGTCCTGGAAAGGTGCTTGCACTTTCCGCTGCTTTCAACTCCAAGGGATACCATCCCCCACATGCAGTGACCCCTGAAAAATGCAACGGATGCGATCTGTGCGGGATGTATTGCCCGGATTTTGCCATCCATGGATATCGCACGGATAAACCTGCGGCCGAGGCTGCGGAGACAGAGAAGGAGCCGGACGATGCATGCTGACCCGGTAGGCGTCCTTACCGGCGCACATTTTCTTGACGGCGACCATGCCGCCTGTGAGGGGGCGATTGCGGCCGGAGCGCGTTTCTCGGCCGGATACCCGATTACACCTTCCACGGAAGTTGTGGAGCGCTTTTCGCAGCGCGCGCCAAAGATTGGCGCAACCTTCATCCAGATGGAAGATGAACTGGCTGCTTCGATTGCGATTCTGGGCGCGGCCTGGGGCGGAGCGAAGGCCTTCACGGTGACTTCCGGTCCTGGTTTTTCACTGATGATGGAGCATATCGGCTACGCGGTGATGACCGAGACTCCCTGCGTATTTATTGACGTGCAGCGCGGCGGACCGTCGACGGGATTGCCCACTCTTCCGGCACAGGCCGACATGATGCAGGTGAAGTGGGGCTCGCATGGCGATTACGAGATTATTGCGCTCTGCCCGAATTCCCCGCAGGAGTGTTTTGACCTGGTGATCAAGGCCTTCAACTACTCCGAGCAATACCGGGTTCCGGTGTTTGTGATGATGGATGAAGTCGTTGGACACATGACGGAGAAGGTCGTCATTCCTCGCGCAGAAGAGATTGAGATCGAGCCGCGGCGCTGGACCTCGAAGGACAAGAGTGCGTTCCAGATCTTTGCGCCCTGCGGTGACGAGCAGGTTCCGGAGATGACCAAGGCGGGCGATGGATACAAAGTGCACGTTACGGGCTTGACCCACAACGAGCGCGGTTATCCCGACATGACTCCCGCGGTGCAGGACTCCCTGGTGCGGCGGTTGGTTGGCAAGATTCGCGACAATGCCGAGAAGATCTGCATTACCGAGCAGCACGATATCGAAGATGCCGACGTGGTTGTCGTCAGCTACGGCATTACGTCGCGGGTTGCGCAACGTGCGATTGAGACGGGACGCGCCGAGGGTCTGAAGGTTGGCAGTTTGCGGCTGATCACGGCATGGCCTTTCCCCGATCACATCATCCGCGCAATTGCGCCGAAGGTGAAGGGCATCGTTGTAGCCGAACTCAACCTGGGCCAGATGGTCAGGGAAGTGGAGCGCTCTGCGGCTGGCCAGTGCAAGGTGAAACTTGTGGGCCACGCTGGCGGAACCGTGCACAAGCCTGAAGAGATTCTCAAGGCCATCCGGGAGGTGGTGCGATGAGTTCGCCTGTGATTTCCATAACGAAGCCGGGAAACCCGGTTGAAGACATTCTGCGTACCGACCGCATGCCGCATATCTGGTGCCCGGGATGCGGCATTGGCACCACGGTGAACTGCTTTACGCGGGCCCTGATCGACTCCAAGACGGACCTGGATAAGCTGAGCATCGTGAGCGGCATTGGTTGCACCGGACGGGTCGCCGGATACGTGAATCTGGATTCATTCCACACCACGCATGGCCGCGCCATTCCGTTTGCAACCGGACTGAAGCTGGCGAGCCCCGACATGACGGTGGTCGTCTATAGCGGCGATGGCGATTTGTTCGCGATTGGCGGCAATCACCTGATCCATGCCGCGCGCCGCAATCTGGATATCAAGGTGATCTGCGTCAACAACCTTACTTATGCCATGACCGGAGGCCAGACCGGACCGGCGACGCCGCTCGACGTGATCACCGCGACGGCAGCCTATGGCACCTATGATCCTCCGTTCAACCTGCCGCAGTTGGTGGATGCCGCGGGCGCAGTGTATGTGGCGCGCTGGACGACCTTCCACGTCAGGCAACTGGCCAAGGCAATGGCCGAGATGTTTAAGAAGAAAGGCTTCGGATTTATCGAGGTTATTTCGCCCTGTCCAACGCTTTACCAGCGGCGCAACCGGATGGGCGATGGGTTGGACACGATGAAGTTCTACAAGCAACTTTCGAAAATCAAGCACGGAGCGCCAACCAGCGAAGTCGGACTATCCAAGAGTGGCGAGATCATCGTCGGCAAGTTTGTGGATCGCGAACGCCCGGACTTTACGACCATGATGCACGCACACCTGGCAGAGCAACTTGGTGACAAATACCTTCCGGCGGAGGCACCCGTATGCAGCTAACTGAAATCCGTGTTGCGGGCTTTGGCGGACAGGGCGTGATCATGTGCGCCAGTGTGATTGGCCGTGCCGCATCGATTGTGGAGAACGGCTTTGCCACCATGACCCAGAACTTCGGTCCTGAGGCGCGCGGTGGAGCCTGTTCGGCGCAACTGATTCTTTCTCCCACTCCGATTCTGTATCCCTACGTAGTGCAGCCGGATCTGATGGTCCTGATGTCGCAGGAGGCGTACCTGAAGTTTGCCAAAGACATCAAACCGGGCGGCACGCTGATCGTGGAGCAGGACTTGGTGCGGGTTCAGGAACTCAATATCTCTGACGTGAAAGTCTACGCCATCCCTGCCACGCGGATTGCCGAAGAACTCGGCAAAAAGATGGTGCAGAACGTGGTGATGACGGGCTTCTTCGGAGCCATCTCCGGACTGCTGCAGCGCGAATCATTGCGCAAGGCGATCGAAGCTGCGGTTCCGCCGGCATTTGCGGAACTGAACCGGAAGGCGTTCGACGCAGGCTACGAGTACGGGTTGAAACATCTGGACTCGGGCGCCATCGAGTTGGGAGAAGAAGAGGTCTCACTCCGCGAGTAGTCAAACGAAGTATGAACAGCAACAGGCGAAGCTCCGGTCCCCCGGAGCTTTCGCATTTATTGCGACGCGGTGAGTTTTTGAGATTTTTAACACTTGTGTGACAAGAAGTGCTAAAATGCGGCCACTTTGATGTTGAGTGTAAGGACATTGATGTTAAAGTGCCACCAGTGGCTCGGGCTCTGCGAATTTAAGCGTATTGCGCAACGCGGCCGATATCATAATTATTTTTAAGTGGTGTAGTTGAATTAGTAATTCTAGTCCTAAGCAGTAAGACGCCGCAGGACGCCATATGCAACGGAGAGGGGACCGCATTCAAGTTGCGGTCGTACGTCCGGTCACGGAAAGAAGTCGTAACCGTGATAGTGCATTCAATCGCGGTCATGCGTCCGGTCACGGAAGGAAGTAAGAACCGTGATCGAGCTTGTTTCACGGCACCTCTTTGGCTGCCTGTAATTCCCACCAAAAAATTACCAAGCAATCTCTTCGGTTCACTCAAAATTACTGCTCTGCATAACTGCTGCCCGGATGGTGATTCAGTGTCATCGCCGCCCGCTAAGCGCTTCGGGGGAAACTGATGCCTTCGTCTGCCACGCTGGTGCCTTGGGCTTTGTGGCCACTTTTGCTGGGGATTGGGCTGCAGATCCTGGTTGTTCGATTGTTCTCACCTCGCGTCAAGGGAGTGCTTGCATTCCTGAGCTGCCTGGCCTCTCTCGGTGCTGTGCTGGCGACTTATCCGGGAGTTCGCGACGGGGCAGCCATTGACCTTCGGCTCGGAAGTTGGGACGGACCGCTGGCGTTTGCCCTGCATGTAGATGCCCTCAGCCTGCTCTTCGCCTTCATGGCGACCGGCATCGGTGCGATGGTCCTGCTTTATTCCATAGATTACATGGCTGAAGATGCATCCACGACGCGTTTCTACTCCACCATTCTGGCATTCATAGCGGGCCTGGTCGTTCTGGTTTACAGCGCGAATCTACTTATCTTCTACCTGGGTTGGGAACTGGTCGGCCTTTGTTCCTTCAGTCTTGTGGGATTCTGGTACAAAAATCCCGAGGCCGTCACGGGTGCACGCAAGGTTCTGCTGATGACGCATTTAGCCGGCTATGGCCTGCTTGCGGCCATACTCATCATTTATGCGCGTACCGGCAGCACACTGTGGACAAATCCAGCGGTGGGCCAATCCATGGGGAGCGGGCTGTTTGTATTGATGGTGATCGCGCTCGCAGCCAAGTCAGTACAGTTTCCATTGCATACATGGATTCCCGAGGCGATGGCTGCTCCTACTCCAGTAAGCGCCTTGCTGCACGCGGCTTGCTATGTAAAGGCTGGAGTCTACCTGGCGGCGCGCATGCACAGTTTTGCCCGCTGGCCTGACTCATGGAGCACGATCATGCTCTGTGTGGGTTCGGTCACCATGTTGGTAGGCGTGCTCTATGCACTGATTCAGACGGATCTCAAGCGTCTGCTTGCTTTCAGCACGGTCAGCCAGATCGGTTACATGATTACAGGCATCGGTCTTGGCACCCCGCTAGGCATCGCTGCCGGGTTGCTGCATTGCATCAACCACGGATTTTTCAAAGGCAGTCTGTTTCTCGCGGCTGGTTCGGTACAGCACGCCGCGGGAACGCGCGACATGAATAAGCTTGGCGGACTTGCCTCAAAGATGCCCCGCACCACGCTTGTGTGGATGGTCAGTGTGGGTGCCATGATGGGCATTCCACTCATGAGCGGCTTTGCCAGCAAGTGGCTGGTATATTCGGCGGCGCTGGAAAAGGGAATGTTTATCCCCGCATTGGCCGCCTGGATAGCCAGTATCGGGACGGTTTTTATTGGGGTTAAAGCGACCAGCGAGGTTTTCCTGGGCGATACCTCGGAGCATACCAGGAATGCCCATGAGTCCCCGGCCTTGATGACACTCGGCATGGGACTGCTCACCATAGTGACAGTGGTCCTCGGCATCGCTCCTCAGATTGCCATACGGCTGCTGATTAATCCGGTGCTCATGGGGCTGGGCATGCAGCCGGCAGTCGGCGTCTCGTGGTTTGGGATGACCGATGCGATGGGGAGCTGGTCGGCCTCTATCGGATTAGGGATGGCGGTAGTCTCTGCCATTATCGGAGCCATCGTGTACTTCGTGGTGGCGCGCCCGGCCAGAACCGTAGTGGTGAGCGGCCGCGCCGCATATGCGGAAGCAGGTGGCGGTGGAGCCTTCACCGGTGGCGAACCAATGGTGGGAACCGGGAGACTTTCGGCGAGCGACTTCTCCGCAGTGCTCAAGCAGCAATGGGGACCAGTTCTGAGCGGATTGGACGTAGATGCTTATTACCTGCGTTTCTGGAAGTTGCTGGAAGGCCTCTCGGCAGCTATGCAGCGGGCTCTTTCCTGGCTGGAAGAGAACTCGGTTATAACCTTGATCTTTGGTTTGGCGGCAGTTTTCGCCGGTATGCGGGTACTTGCTCCAGACGCTGTCCTGATGTTGACTACGGGGGATACCGATGTTCCGCCGCTCATCAAGGCATCGACTGCACTAGCGTTGCTGGCGTTGGTGGCCACTGCGATGTCATCCAAAGTGTGGAGGCAGTGGGCAGGTTTGATGTTCTTGTCCGGAGCTCCGGCAGTCCTCGGCCTTTTCGTTGAATCGACGATCCTTCGCCTCTTGTTACTGGAAACCTCTTCGATAATCGCGGTCTGGCTCATCTGGAAATCTGCCAAGTCAATGGCTGGCGTGTGGACGTTCGCAACGGTGATTGTGACTTCCGGGGCGATCCTGATTCCGGGCCTTCTGCTTTTGGAACACGGCAAAACTGAGTGGGTGCGTGCACTTCTGGTTGTTGGGTTCTGCCTGAAACTGGGACTGGTTCCATTCTTTCTCTGGCTTCCCAAGGTAGCCGAAAGGGTGCCGGCGCTGGTGATTGGATTAGTCATCTGCGTCCTCGACATAGCGGCTTTCGGAGAACTTTGCGTGCTGGCAAAATCGGCTCCCTTTATTCTGGAACCGAGAGGCTTGTGGCTTGCCGGAGCGGCCACGTCGATGCTGCTGGCAGCTGTGCTCATGCTGGCGCAGCGCAACCTCAAGCGGTTGCTCGCGGTTTCCACGGTTGAAGATATCAGCTTCCTGATCTTCGGCTTGGCGACGTCCACCGCGATCGGGTTCAGGGGAGCTGTCATAGGAGCGGCGACCCACGCGCTGGCCAAAGCACTTCTGTTTATCTCGATCAGTTCTCCCGAAGCTGGCGGAGATCTTCGCGACGATAGCCGCGGGTTGGCCTCGCGTTATCCGGTGAGCGCCGCTGGATTCCTGGTGGGCTTGTTAGCCATGCTCGGTGTACCTCCTACGCTCGGCTTCATCGCGCGCTGGCGAATCTATGAGACGGGGGCGCAGCTCGGAAACGTCTGGCTTGCAGTCTTGTTAGCGTCGTCGATGCTCGCGCTGATCGCCTACGTACGCGCTCTGACGGGAGTGTGGTGGGGAACTCCTCCGGAAGGAGCCGTGGCCCCCCCAAAGCCGGCTGAATCGATTGTGAGGAGGACCTGCATGGTAATCCTGGCTGCGGTGCTAGTGATTGCCGGAGTCTTACCAAACGGGTTGGAGCTTTTAATGCGGGGAATACGATGAAAATACAGATCTTGGAAAATTTATTGAATTACTGCCGCACGAAGAGCCCATGGCTGTTCCACATGAACTCCGGAAGTTGCAACGGCTGTGATATCGAATTGGTCGCCAGCATTGCGCCGCGTTATGACGTAGAACAGATTGGTATCCATCTGGAGGGCAGTCCACGTCATGCCGATATCCTCTGCATTACCGGTCCAGTGACCTTCGGCACGCTAAACGCGGTGAAGACCGTCTACGGGCAGGTTCCGCACCCCAAGGCGGTGGTCGCCATCGGTTCCTGCTCGGCAACATGTAATGCATTCGCTGGAAGCCCTACGGTCGTAGGTCCGCTCTATTGCCATGTTCCGGTGGATGTCTATGTGCCGGGATGTCCGCCGCGTCCGGATGCCATCATCGAAGGCATTGCCCAGGCCGCTGCGTTGTTGGGCCAGCCTGACCGGAAGCCGCTGACGGATGAGGATTTGAAGAATGTTCCCGCATGTGGAGTGAACGATTGCGGATCGGCTAAAGGGGACGAGCCATGCGCTTAACGATTGTTATTCTCCGGCTGTTAGTTTTTCCCGGATTGATTTGTGCCGTGCCGATGGCGTGGGTTTTCCTCTATGTTGAGCGAAAGACTATCGCACAGATGCAGCAACGCATTGGTCCACCGCTTCTGCAGCCTTTCTATGATTTCGTAAAGCTGCTCGGCAAGGAATCGCGAGGCTATTCCACAATCGATAGCCTGATGATGAAGGCCTGGCCTGCGCTGTCGGTTGCCGTTCTGCTGGCTGCGCTTGCCCTCCTGCCCGTGTTCCCGGCGGATGGCGGCTTTTCCGGCGACCTTATTTTGCTGATTACTTTATTGGAATTGCCCTCGATGTTCTATATCCTCGCGGGCTTTACCTCGCGCTCCATCTATGGCAAGGTCGGCTCGATGCGTGAGGCTTCATTGAGCCTTTCCAGCAACCTGCTATTTCTGGTGGCGGTGATGATGATCGCAGTTTCGGCGCACACCTTCCGGCTCACCGAGCTTGCCACTCCAACGGCCTCGCCGGCGCGCTGGCTAGGCCTTCTCGCGATTATTCTTTGTATTCCTGCGAAGCTGCGACTCAATCCATTTTCGACCTCCAGCGCGGAGCAGGAGATTTATGCGGGCCCACTAACCGAGTACGGCGGTGGCGACCTTGCGCTCTGGGAATTGGCGCACGGGCTGGAATGGCTTGCGTTGTCAGGGTTGGTGGTGTCGTTGGCATTTCCGCGAACTGGCTTGAAAGTAGCCGACGCGTCAATCTTTTTTGTGCTCTGTATCTTTCTGGTGGTTCTGCTGGCGACAGTTGCGGCCGCAACCGCCCGTTTCACGATTGACCGTTCAGTGCGCATTTACTGGCACTGGAGCGTTGCACTAGCGGTATTTTTCCTGTTGTCGGCATTCATCTTCAGAGGGTAGTCATCATGAAAAGCATCGCTCGATTACTTTTCCAGAACCTCAGTGAAGGCAGCATCACGCTTCCGTTTCCAGAACGTCAGCCCATTCATGGTGAATACCGCGGGCTAGTGCACAACCAGCCGGATAAATGTAGTGGCTGCGGTCTATGTGCCTATGTTTGCACCTCTAGCGCGATCAAGGTGGAGCGCACTGCGGGCGGTTTCCATTGGAGCTACGACCCGGGGCAATGTTTGTTCTGTGCCCGCTGTGTGCAGCGTTGCCCTACGCATTCCGTCAGCATGGAAACGACGCGTCCGCCGGTCTACCAGATTCGCGGCGCATTGAACCAGTCATACGAGATTGAGCGAAAGAAGCCGGCGGCTGCCGCAGCCAAACCCGTGCCCGCACCAGTTCAGTAAAACGGAATACTTGGCAGGAAACAGCCAGAGGAGATGCGTATGAGTGAAACAGTACCGATGCTTGCAGCATTGCAATTCGACCCGGCGCTGCTTGAATTGCGCACCACCGACGGTTGGGAACAGAAGAATGGTGCCTGGTGGATTGCCCCGGAGACGCTCGACTCGCGCGCTATGACCAAGTTTATGCTGTCGCAGAATGCGAGGCTGATGACCATTGCCGCGATGGAATGTGATGGCGGCGAAATCCGACTTGACTATCACTGGGATGTGAAGGGCGTGATTCTTACCTTCACCACCCGAACCGAGTCAAACACGGCAACCAGTGTCAGCGACCTATGCCCAGGGGCCGACTGGATCGAACGCGAAATACACGATTATTTTGCCGTCGAATTCGGTGGTCGAGACAACACCAAGCCTCTGATGTTGCGGCCTGGTCTGGAAGCTGGCCTGAACCGGCGGCAAGGCGAAAAATTATGAGCTATCGAATTCCGATTGGACCTTTTCATCCGGCACTTGAAGAGCCTTATAAACTCGATCTGACCTGCGAAGGCGAAATCGTGCGCGGGGCAGAACTCCACGTCGGTTTCAACTTCCGGGATATCGAGTACCTGGCGGAGCGCCGGAATTATCAACAGATCATCTCGCTCGTGGAGCGGGTTTGCGGCATCTGTTCTAACGTTCACTCGCTTACATTTTGCCTATCGGTCGAGCGTCTGTTGGGTCTGAAGGTTCCCGATCGTGCGCAATATATTCGGGTCGCGATGTGTGAACTGGAGCGTCTGCATTCGCACATTCTGTGGGCGGGGATCGCGGCCAAGCTCATCGGTTTCAAAACCATGTTCATGACCTGCTTTGCGATGCGCGAAAAAGTTATGGATATGCTGGAAGCGATCTCGGGCAATCGCGTGAATTACGGAATGAATTGCTTCGGCGGCGTGGTTCGCGACATCACCGACACGAGCGGCGTGCTCAGCGTGGTGGATGCGATTGAGAAGGAACTCGTAGGCAGCGTCATTCCCGTCTTCACCACGAACACAACCGTGAAGTCGCGTTGCGCCGGCATTGGGGTGTTGACGCGCGAGCAGGCGCAGGCCATGGGCATTGTGGGGCCATTGGCGCGTGCTTCTGGAGTGGAGCAGGATCTTCGGCGTGATGCTTCTTACCTGGTCTATGACAGGTTGAAGTTTGAGGTGCAGGTGCAAACCGACGGAGACGTACGTGCAAGGCTGGTAGTGCGCGCGCTTGAACTGATCGAGAGCTGCAACATTCTTCGCCAGGTTATGCGCGATCTGCCGGAGGGACCGATCGCGGCTTCGACAGGCGCGCCCCGCCTCAAGGTTCCGGCGGGTACGGCGGTGGCACGCATTGAAGCTCCGCGCGGGGAAGTGTTCTATTCGGTCACCGCAAACGGAACCGATATGCCGAAACGCGTCAAAATTCGCACTCCGACCTTTGCCAACATGCCAGCAATGCAATGGGCAGTACTCGGAGCCCAGTTATCTGATGCGCCTCTGATTCAAGCTTCCATCGATCCGTGCTACTCCTGCACTGATCGATAATTATCTTGTGATTTTCTGAACTCTTCCGGCCCGCGCTTTTTGCGTGGGCCGTTTCTGGTGAGCTCGAACGAAATCCTTCCATTCTCCCCTCTGAGCAATATTGCACAGACCTTGACCGGTGCCGAGTGAGAAGTTGCTATCAGCAGATCTTCTGGCGAGACACATGGTCGCTATGTTTCGTTTGGAAGTCGTTCCTATCAATTCTCCATGAGGGGAGCTAGGTTCGGCAGGGCTTTAATCACATTGGATTTCACGCACGAATGGAGGGTTATATGCTTTGGACCATACTCGTTGTTCTCTTGATTATGTGGCTATTGGGTTTCAGTCTCCATATCGGCGGAGCCTTGATCCACCTGCTTCTGGTCGTAGGTTTGGTGATTCTGGTCATCAACCTTGTGAGCGGAAGACGAACTGTATAGTGAAGCCCGAGCTTCAGCAGTGGGTGCGGTTATGCAGTCTCACTGCAGGGCTCGGAATGAAGGAGCAAACTTGTGCCCGATTTTAGCGTTTTTGCGAGGCTAATGCTTTTTGTGCTCGTCTTCCTCGTAGTTTATATGTCGAGGCGCAAGACGGAGCAACCTATGCCTGCAATCGCCGCGCAAACGATTTGTCCCCATTGCGGGAGAATCACCCCCCGCGCAAGGCCTGGCTGCCTGGAGTGCGGAGGGCCGCTGATCTCTTGAAAGATCGACGGTGTCGGACTGCCAGGAAACACGTATTCCAATTTAAGGAGGAAATACCGATGACGCAAACCTTAGTAGAAAAAGCTGGCGAGCAATTCGCCCAATCAGTGCGCGAAGCTTCACGAGTTACATCGGCCGTTGCAGACGCTGTTACAGACGGCGTAGGTGCAGCCAAGCGCGCTGCAAAACAGGGTGGCGATGCCGCCGAGGAGTTTGTGCAGGACACAACTCGCAGGATCGAGCGAAACCCTATCGCCACGGTGGCGGTAACCTTAGTCGTCGGCTTTGGAGCTGGCATCCTGACCGGGATGTGCATGCGCCGAAGGTAACAGAAACTCGTTTCACCACAAGGAGTGGTAGTAAGCCAGACCCTCCGTGGTTGCGCGCTGCACGCCCCAATAGCCAGCACTTGAGATCTGGCCTCAAATTTGTACGCTGCTTTTGGGCGCCAGGCGTATCCAATCAGCATTATGACCGAGTCAGCTGATGTGATTATTGTTGGTGCCGGAGTCGCAGGACTCACAGCAGCACGACTGCTTGCGGAAGCTGGTCTGCGCGTTCTCATCCTGGACGCGCGTGATCGCACCGGTGGACGCGTGTGGACGATCCACGCTGCGGATGGTGTCCCCGTTGAACTCGGCGCCGAATTCATACACGGACTTCCCCGTGCCACGGTCGAACGTATACGCTCCGGACATCTTGAGGTGCGCGAGTTTGGCGGTCCGGAATGGGTTTACGCGGATGGCCAGCTTCGGCAGAGCGAAGACTTCTTTTCGCGAATCAAGAGCGTACTTGAAAAAATGAACGATCGCGGTCCAGACCGCTCGTTTGCCAACTTTCTTGAGGACTGCTTTCCAGATGAGGATCCCGCGAAACTGTGGGGACTCGAATATGTGGAGGGATTTCACGGCGCGATCGCCGAGCGCATCAGTATGCACTCGCTGGTTCGCAGCAGGGATGCCGAGAAGAGAGTGGAAGGCGGTCGTTCATTCCGATTCGCACGAGGTTATGAGTCTCTACTCGGCGTGCTTGGAGATGCATTGCCTCCGGCCCTCGTCAGCATCCGGCTTAATGCCGTGGTGCGCGCGGTTCGCTGGGCAGAGCAGAATGTCCGCGTAGAAGCTCTGACGAGAAACGGGAGGGCGGAATTTAGTGCTCCACGCGCCATTGTTACGCTGCCACTTGGTGTGTTGCAGGCTCCGCCCGGTGCTCCCGGCGCAGTGCTTTTTGAGCCGGCGTTGGAGGAGAAAGCGTCGGCATTGAAATTACTTTACATGGGGCAGACAATCCGAATCTCTTTAATCTTCAGCGAGAGATGGTGGGAGAAAATAGTTGCTCGCGGCAATGAACCCGGCTCGCTGCACGACATGAGTTTTGTTTATTCCCATCTGGAGTGGTTTCCAACGTGGTGGGCAAGTTCCGCGGCAATGCTTACGGGATGGGCCGCGTCACGTCGGGGTGAACGGTTGAACGGTAAATCCGGCGAGTTCATAAAAGACAAAGCGCTGGACTCACTGAGCGCCATCTTCGGCGTTCCACGACAAGTGCTGGACACCATGCTGCAGAGCTGGCACGTTCATGATTGGCAGGCAGACCCTTTTTCCCGTGGCTCCTATAGCTATGTTGGCGTGGGTGGTGAACATGCACAAGCCGAACTCGCGGCACCGATTGCGAGAACGCTCTTCTTTGCAGGGGAGGCGACCAACAGCGAAGGTCACCACGGTACCGTCCATGGAGCCATCGCGACCGGCGAGCGCGCCGCACGGGAAGTCATGCCCGCGCAGTCGGACTGAAATTGCGTGGGGATTAACCGCGCCAGAGATGGTAGAGCAAGTAGTAGATCACCACGCCAGTTACGGAAACATAGAGCCATAGCCAGTAAGTCAGAGGTGCGATCTTAACGTGTTTGGCATCTTGGCGTTTGAGGCCCCGAGTTAAACTCATCAGGATCATGGGCACAATGACCACGGCAAGAATTGTATGGCTCGTGAGCAGGGTAAAGTAAACCGGACGTCGCCAGCCTTGTCCTGCAAAGTGCAGCACGCCGGCGTGGGCGTGGTAATACAGGTAGCAGACAAGGAAAACTACCGACGTTGAAAATGCGGCAATCATGGTGCGCTTGTGCGCTTCGATTCGCCTCCGGTCGATGAAGCTCTTCGCGGTAACCAGCAAACAGGCGGCTGTGCCGTTCAGGGTCGCGTTAATGGCAGGGAAGTCAGAGAGCGATATCGCTTGCATGTTTCTGTCCTTATGCCGCTGGTTTGGTGCTGCGGCGGTTGGCCACCACAAAGGCCATGCCAAACATCACAACGGTGAACACAACCAGTATCGCAAGACATTTGGAGAGAGCAAACTCCGCCGAGGCCGTGGCCGGGAAGAGCAGACCGCGTAGCGCTTCAGTACCATAGGTTAGCGGATTAATTCGCATCAAAAACGCCATCCACGGCGAGGCAGAGCTGACCGGAAACAACGAACCGGAAAGCAGCCATAATGGAATCAGAAACAGGTTAATGATGGCATGGAAGCCCGAGGTCGAATCCATTGGCCACGCGATGATAAAGCCCAGCGCGGTGAGCGAAAACGATACAAGAAAGATATCCAGAACCACCAGTACAAGTTGTACAAATCCAAAGTGGATTCCGAGCAACGGGGCAATCACCAGGAAAAGTAAGCCCTGCAGAGTTGCCAGTGTGGTCCCACCGAGCACCTTGCCCAGCACAATGACCGAGCGATGCACCGGTGCGACGAGCACGGAAAGTAGAAATCCCTCGTTGCGATCCTCAATCAGCGACATCATGGCGAAGATCGACGTGAAGAGCACAATCATCATCAGCGCGCCGGGAAAGAAGAAATCGAGATAGTTCTGGCCGCTCCCCGTTGTGGGATTTCGAAACGAGTTTCCGAAGCCCGCGCCGATCACCACCCAGAAGATCAAGGGTGAGGCGATAACCCCGACGACACGGCTCAGGTTGCGGTAGAAGCGCACCACCTCGCGCCGCCATAGCGAAAGTGCGGGCATCAGTCCGAAGGTGGTCCCCTTGGTTGCTAACGGAAGCGATGTTGTCTGCGTTGCCAAATTCAGCCCCAATCCTTAGTGTGCGATTCACAGTTACCCTCGAGTGGCCCATTCAAGCCCTCTTTCGGCTTGAGTGGGGAAGTGAGAGGGTGCTTCTTTACCGAAATCGCTTTAGTGCTTCTTCTTTTTGGTTTCAGCCGCACGCTGCTCAAGGCCCTGGGCGTCCTCGTTCCAGAATCGATGCCCCGTGCGACGAATGAAGACATCTTCGAGTGTTGGTTTGCTGACACTGACCGAGTCGATCTCGCCGGGGAAAGCTTCTACCACATCGGTGATAAAACGGTGTCCGGCCTCGCGCTCAATGCGGACGCGGCCATCGTCGAGCACTGCTGCCTGCACACTGAAACGGGCGGCGATATCGATGGCGAGTTTCTGCGGGTTGTGAGCGTCGAGCAGAATCACGTCGCCGCCAATCTCGCTCTTTAACTGTGCAGGTGTTCCCAGTCCGACCAGGTTTCCCTGGCTCAAGATCGCGAGGCGATCACACTTCTCAGCCTCTTCCATCAGGTGCGTGGTCACAATGATGCTTACGCCTTCCTGATCGCGCAGCACTTGCAGATACTGCCACAGGTCGCGACGCGCTCCGGGATCGAGTCCGGTCGTAGGTTCATCGAGCAGCAAAACCTGCGGACGGTGGAGCAGTCCCTTGGCGAGTTCGAGGCGGCGCTGCATCCCTCCGGAGAAGGTTTCAGCGCGATCTTTGGCGCGGTCGGCAAGAGAGACGCGCTCCAACATCTCGGCCACTCGCTTTTTCAGTACCGAGCCGGTGATTCCGTAGAGGTGACCGACGTGGATGAGGTTCTCTTCCGCCGAAAGTTTCACGTCAATGCTGCGCGACTGGAAGACCACCCCAATCTGGCGACGCACGCCACTAGGGTCGAGAGCAACGTCATGGCCGAGGATCAAGGCGCGCCCGGAATCGGGCAACATCAATGTGGAGAGGATGCGAAACATCGTGGTCTTACCGCTGCCGTTGGGGCCGAGCAGTCCGAAGATTTCGGCTCGATTCACCGTGAATGTAACCCCGTTGAGCGCGGTGCGATCCCCGTATTTGTGGCGCAGATCCTCGATCTGGATTACCGTCTCCGGTCCTGTTCTGGTGGAGGCATCGAGTTCTTTTTCAAGCGTCTTGGCGGTCAAATAATAGTCCTCGGTAGTTGCGCAGGCCAGCGCAGATCAAGTCGTGCTGTTGAGCATCATCAATGCAAAGAGCAATGGCAGGTACGTAACGGATGCCTTGAGCAGCGCGCGCGCCAGAGTCTTGCAGCGAGGCTCAGAGGGCGGCAGGCACTCACTCCAGATACGGGCGCAGAAATAGAACAGGGCTAGCCCCAGAACCGACGCACCGACGAAATAAGTCAGACCAGCCATGCCCATCATGGTAGGCGCAAGCGTAGTAGGCAACAGGGCTGCGCCATACATCAGTATCTGGCGGGCCGTGGAGCGTCCATCGCTCTCCACCACGGGCAACATGCGAATGCCTGCCTTGGCGTAGTCATCGCGATAGAGCAGGGCGATGGCATGGAAATGGGGAAACTGCCAGAAGAAAACGATGGCGAAAAGTATAAAGGTTTCGTAATCCAGACGCCCGCGCGCTGCGGTCCAGCCCAGCACACCCGGCATCGCTCCCGGAAACGCACCCACAAACGTACACAGTGGGCTGATTCTCTTCAGCGGCGTATAAATCAGCAGGTAGCAGATCGCAGTGAGAAGGCTGAGTAGCGCGGTGAGTAGGTTCAGTTTCAAAGCCAGCAAGGTAGCGCCACTCGCCGTAAGAACCGCCCACACCGCAATGGCGTGCCCCAATCCCATGGAGTGCGTTACCAGCGGACGAAGCGCGGTCCGCCGCATCAGGGCATCGGTCTTGCGCTCGATGATCTCATTCATGCACGCAGTTCCCGCCGAGACCATGCCAATTCCTGCCAGGGCCCAGAGCAGGTTCAAACTGAGTACAGGCAAACCAGACTTGTGCTCGCCAAAAAAGTATCCGCACCATGCCGTGACCACCACCAGGGTCGTCACGCGAACCTTGGTGAGCTTCGCGTAGTCGCGCACCAGGTCCATGGGGCCGCGCGAGCCTGACAAAGCAACCGGCAGTGGCTGGGTGGCCGCCGTCGTCATGCGCGTACCGTCGATTCGTTCGGAGCTTCGCTCTCTTCCGCTTCCGGCTCAAGATGCCGGTGGATTTGGATTGCCAGGATTACCGTGGTGACGAGCACCAGGGCGCCACAGGCGACGTGTGCCACCGTAGTGACCACCATGCTTAGCAGTGGCACCGAGGCAGACTGGCTCCAGTGCACGCGTGCTACGTAGGTGACCAGTCCCAGTCCGATCTGGAACATGAGCAGCGTTACCAGTATCGCGGCCGGCGTGGCGAGTTGCGGCGTTGTGCGATGCCGCCTGAGAGTGGCGATCACCAGCCAGTTCACCATGCAAACGACCACACAGGCACCAAAGATATGAGGCAGCAACCGGATTCCCGAATGACGAAAAGCAGCGCCCATGATCAGTTGCAACCAAACGGCGAAGACCGTCAGCAGAGCAAGCGTGGTCAGGCGAGGCCAGGCGTCGCGACTGCGCACAACTTCAGGAGGCTGAACCCAGCTTTTGCTGGTGAAAAAGGCCATGCTCACCATGATGCAGAAAAACGTTTGCGCCAGCGTTGCATGCGCAGTGGAAATGGCGGGTGGCAGATAGAAAAGAACGGTCAGTCCACCGAGGATTCCTTGCGCGATTACCGTTCCGAGAGCTGCCCAACCGAGGATGCGCATCCAATGCCGCTGGTCCACACGTTGCGTCCACACGGCAACGACTATGGTGAGCAACCCAATCCATTCGGCCAGCATGCGGTGCCCGTGCTCGAATTTCACTCCGCCAACCAGCGGCGGAATCCGGTAAAGCGAGCCGAAAGAGGTTGGCCAGTCTGGAACGGAGAGTCCTGCATCGTTGCTGGTTACCAGGGCTCCGGCAATGATCAGCAGAAAGACAAAGCCAGCCGTCAGCACGGTAAACAGATGGTGCGCGCAATTATATGGAGTGCTTTGTGCATCTGAAAATTGCTTCATGGAATTCAGATATCTCAATTGACTGCAGCCAATGTAGGATTTCAAAGCCCGCCCAAAATACTTCAGGCGAATGCCCTATTCTATCAACTCTATAGAGAGAAGATGAGAAACCAGAGCCTCGCGATG
>Ga0316232_1001910_pt1 | contig 23510 bp, 17 predicted proteins | sample TBHtaG_FD_206006 | JGI IMG/M metagenome (GOLD analysis project Ga0316232, IMG submission 206006) | Freshwater microbial communities from Trout Bog Lake, Wisconsin, USA - TBH18025_13 | ecosystem: Environmental > Aquatic > Freshwater > Lake > Hypolimnion/Profundal zone | place: USA: Wisconsin... | reverse complement strand
ACCACGTCGGAAAGCCTGGTGGCCGCATCAGAAGAACAATCGCGCCAGATTCGTCAGACCGGTCAGTCGGTGGTGGAGATGGCCGACCGCATTACGCAGGTCTCGCGCGGTGCTGCTGAATCGGCCAACGTTGCACGCGCCTCGCTGGCCGCTGCCGAGCAAGGTCAGCAGGCGGTGCAGAACGCCATCACGGGCATGAACGACATCCGTGACCAGATTCAGGAAACCTCGAAGCGGATCAAGCGCCTGGGCGAATCGTCGCAGGAGATCGGTGAAATCGTGGAGCTGATCTCGGACATTACCGAGCAGACCAACGTGCTGGCACTGAACGCTGCCATTCAGGCGGCATCCGCTGGTGAAGCCGGTCGCGGCTTCTCGGTGGTGGCAGAAGAAGTGCAGCGCCTGGCAGAACGTTCGGCCGAGGCAGCCAAGCAGATCGGCGCGCTGATCCGCACGATTCAGACCGACACGCAAGACGCGGTGCACGCCATGGAGCGCAGCACGGCGGGTGTGGTGGAAGGGGCGAAGCTGTCCGATAACGCCGGTGCTGCACTGGTGGAGATCGGTCGCGTGTCGCGCCAGCTTGCCGAACTGATTGAGAGCATTTCGCAGACGACGTCGCACGAAGCGACGCTGGCTTCGGACGTTGCGCAGAACATCGAACAGATCCTGCACATCACGGAACAGACGTCGACCGGTACGCGCCAGACCGCGCAGTCGGTGCGCCAGCTCACGCAGCTTGCCGAAGAACTGCGTGACTCGGTGGCGCGGTTCCGCATCGCCTGATCTCGTCACCTCTGGATTTCGGGCGGGAACGCCGAAGGGGCCACCCCGGGGGCAATCGCGGCAACCGCCACCTGCTTTTTGGAAGCACACATGCGTCATCAATCTTCCGCCCAGCCCGAATCCGCCTCTGTCGAGGCGGTGGGAGCCCCAGCCGGGCGTCAGAAATCCGGCCCCAAGCCTGCCGTGCCCGCGCGTGATCTCTCCGCGCTGGCGTGGGTCGCGCCCAACATGCGCGCTGCGCTGGACGATGCCGTGCGCGAGTTCGGCGAATACGTGGCCGATGTCATCGCCGATCCGGAGGTCATCGGTGCGCGCGATACGACGTCGCTGCGCCTAGCCGGCCAGTATCTGCACCAGGCTGCCGGCGCGCTGCTGATCGTGGGTCTGCGCGGTGTCGACGTGTATTGCCAAGCCGCCAAGCGCCTGCTCGAGGCGGTGGATGCCGGCAGCGTCGCCGCCGACGCCCAAACGCTGGACGTGTTCTCGCGCGCCGTGCAGGCGTTGCAGGAATACGTTTCCGACCTCATGGCTGGCATGGCCGAAGAGCCGCTGCGCCTGTTCCAGCCGTATCAAGCCGTGCTGTCCCGCCTGGGCGAAGAGCGCATCCACCCGGCTGACCTGTGGGCCGATGAGCTGCGCCACCTGCCGGCGCTGCTGCTGCCCTCGCGCGATTTGCCGGGGCTGGCGCGCCTGCGCCGCAAGTTCGAATTGGCGTTGCTGACCGCGCTGCGTGCGCCTGCCTCGAACGCCGATGGTGCGGTGGTGGATCCGTCGGCCGCGGCAGCGGCCTACGCGCCGCTGGAAGACCTGCTGCATGGCATCCGTGCGCTGGAGCGCGAACCGCGCCGCGCCGGGGACGATCTGCAGCGCGATCTGTGGCTCGTGCTGGCCCTGACATTTGGCGCCCTGCGTGCGGGCCTGGTGCCGGCCGACATGACCGCCAAGCGCCTGGCCGCACGCGTCAACCTGCTGCTGCGCCAGTACTCGCACAACAACGTCCACTTGCCGCAAGGCCTGCTGACCGACGCGCTGTATTTGCTGGCCGGCATGGCGTACAGCAACGCACCGGCAGTGCCGGTTGGCGACGACACGCTTGGCCCGGATATCGTGGTCTGCGTGCAGGCCTTCGCGATTCCGCCCACGCACGCGCCCGCTGGCGCACTGCACACGCGTCAGTACTACGCACTGCTGCCGACCGACGCCAGCGACACGCTGCAACGCGTCGGTCGTTCGCTCGAAACGCTCAGTCAACAACCTGCACCCGCGGCGGACGAACTCGATGCTGCACTGCAGACCCTTGCGCTGCATGCCGATGCGCTGGGGCAGCCGGCCCTGTCCGACCTGTCGAACCGTCTGACCGAAGCTGCCGGGCAGGACGTTGCGCCCACGCTGCAATTCCTCTCGCGCATGCTGGCCCGCCCGTGGGCGGTGCATGGCGAATCCGGCGACTTGCGCAGCGCGTGGTTTGCCGCCCGCTGCAGCGAACTGGCCGAACACGCCCGCGCGACGCAAGACGGTCACGCCGTGCCGGCTCCCGCATGGCTCACGCTCCTGGCCGAAGAAGCTGCACAACGCCGCGCGCATGCCGAGCAGGTTCGCGCGCTGCAAACGTTGCTGGCCTCTGCCGAAACGCACCTCGATGCGTTCGAGCGCGAAGGCGTGGAAAGCGGCGGCCTGCAGGAAGCCGCCCGCCTGTTCGGCGAGATGCAAACTGCCTTTGCCGCGCTCGACGCCTATGAGGCAGTGCACGCCACCGAAGCTGCCCAATCGACCATCAACGCGCTGCAAGCCGCGGGCGAGGGCGCAACTGCCGATCGTGAGCGCTACCTGGCTGCGCTGGCTGCCAACGTCAGCGGTCTGCAGGCCTTGCTTGATGCGTTGTCTGCCGGCACAGAACTGACCGGCGGCCAAGTCGACGAGATCGTCATTGAAGGCCAGCTGACGCCCACCGAGCGCGAAACCGCATGGCGCGAGTTCGCCTTCGACACCGAATCCGGCATGCTGGCCCGCCGCGAGCCGCAATCCGAAACGCTCGTCGGCGCAGACATCGCCAATGCCGATGCCGCGTCGCCGCTGCAATCGTTGCTTGATCGCCTGCTGGCCAAGCAACCGGTCGACCCGACCGACCCGCTGGCTGCGGAGCTGCGCACTGCGCTGCAGGAAGCGCGCGATGCCGCCGCCATCGACGACGATCCGGCTCGCCGACGCCGCCTGGAAGAGGCGCTGGCCCAGTTCGATGCATGGCAGGTTGGCAGCCCCGGCGCGCTTGAGCGGATGCAGGCCGCATTGGCGGCACCGGTTGCTGCGCCTGCGGCCGCCGCGCCTGCGCCAACTGCCGCACGGGATACCCAATCCATCGACGCCGAGCTGCTCGACATCTTCCTGTCTGAAGCCGAAGAAGTGCTGGCCGGCGTGCGCGCCGACCTGCAGGGTCTGCAGGCCGCTGCCGACATGGGCACGGGCGGTCTGGCTGCCGGTTCGGACCTGGACTTGCTTACGCAGTTGCGCCGCGCGTTCCACACGCTCAAGGGCTCGGGCCGCATGGTCGGGCTCACGCGCTATGGCGAGGCGGCCTGGGCCATCGAGCAGGTGATGAATGTCTGGCTGGCCGAGAGCCGTGTGCCGACGCATGACCTGGCCGCGCTCCTGACGCGCGCCGAGTCCGAGTTGTCAACGTGGGCCGCTGCCATCGCGCAATCGCCCCAAGCCGATCACGCGATTGAACCGCTGGTCGCCGCCGCAGAGCGCGTGCGCCATGGTGGTCCGTTCGTGTGGCTGGAGGCCGTGCCCGAAACGCAGGCCGCTCCCGAACACGCTGAGCCGCAAGTGCCCGAAGCACCGGCTGCGGAACCCGCATTGCACGACATCGACGCGATGCAGCCGATGGAGTTGACTGCACCGGATGTGCCCGTTGCAGAAGCCGAAGAAGCCGTCGCGCTCCAGTGGGAAGACGAACCTGCGCTGCCCGACGTCGAGGCGCCGATGCCCGAGGCGACCGCACCGCTGGTCGAGCATGAGGCAGTCGAGCCGGCTGCAGAGCACGTCGAAGAGACGATTCAGGACGCTGCCGCTGAACCGGTTGCCGCCGATGCCGACGCCAAGGTGATCCCGTTCCCGTTCGCGCAGACCGGCGAGCTGGAGGAAGCACCGCACGACGACGGCGTGAAGGAGATTGGTCCGGTCCGCATCAGCGTGGCGCTGTACAACGTCTACCTGCAGGAAGCCGATGATCTGATCCGCCGGCTCGGCGTGGATTTCTCGGAGTGGCGCCACGAAGGCCGCACGCCGCCGAGCGAGCTGGCCCTGCGCGCCGCGCACACGCTGCAAGGCAGTTCCGCCGTGGTTGAGCTGGAGCCCGTGCGCCAGTTGGCTGGGGCGCTGGAGCAGGTGCTGCTGAATCTGAACAGTCGCCCGGTGGCGATGCATCCGGGCGACTTCCGCCTGCTCGATCAATCCATCGAGCGCATGCGCGGCATGCTGCATCAATTTGCCGCCAGCCTCTGGCCCGACGCCGACGAGCCACTGCGCCGCAGCCTGGACGAGCTGTGCGAGCGCCTGCTCGTGCGTCCGCGCCTGCCGCTGGGGCCGGCGCCCACTGCCTTTACCGAAGCCGAACAGGCCGAGAACGAAACCCCCAGCCAGGCTGGCGAGCCCGAGTTTGAGCCGGCACAGGTTGCGCCGACGTTCGTGCCCGTACACGAGTCGCCCGTTGCCGAGCCGGCCGTCGGTGAGCTGGTTCGCCAGGCACCGGCCGACGCGCTCGACCCGGCGCTGCTGGAAATCTTCCTGGAAGAAGCGCACGTCGCGCTGCCCGAGCTGGGTCAGCATCTGCGCGCTTGGGAAGCCGCGCCGCAGGACCGCAATGCCGCCGGCCTCCTCCTGCGTAACCTGCACACCGTCAAGGGCAGTGCGCGCATGGCCGGTGCCATGACGCTGGGTCAGGCCGCGCACGAAATGGAAAGCGCCATTGAAGGCGGTCTGCGCCAGAACCGCGTGGACGATGCGCTGTTCCGCAAGCTCTACGTCTGGTTCGACCGCATTCAGGCGCACGTCGATGCGCTGGGCGCGGGCAACCTGCTGCCGCTCGACGCCGGCCTTGCCGATGCCGCCGATGTGCAGCAGACGGCCGATGCGCAGGCATCGTCCTCCGCGTCGATGCTGCCGGCAGTTGCAGTCTCGACGAGCGTGGATCTGACCGGTACGCGGAGCCCCGAAGCCGAGGCGCTGGAAGTGGCCGAACGCCAGCGCGCGATGGTGCGGGTGCAGGCGCGTGCGCTCGATTCGCTCATCAATGATGCGGGTGAAGTCGGTGCGGCGCGTGCGCGCCTCGAGTCGGAAGTCGATGCGCTCAAGACCTACCTGTCGGAACTGAACGACAACGTGGCGCGTTTGCGCTCGCAGGTGCGCGAGATCGAAATCCAGGCCGAAACGCAGATGGAGTCGCGCATTGCCGATGCGGCTGCACATTCCGAGTCGTTCGACCCCCTGGAGTTCGACCGATTCACGCGCTTGCAGGAACTGACGCGGATGATGGCCGAGTCCGTCAACGACGTGGCGACGGTGCAGCAGAACTTGTTCCGCGGTTTCGATCAGGCGTCGCTCGATCTGGAAACCCAGGCACGCCTCACGCGCGGCCTGCAGCGCAGCCTGATGCGCGCGCGCATGGTGCAGTTCGATACCGTGGCAGACCGTCTGTATCGCGTGGCCCGCCAGGCTGCGGCGGAAACCGGCAAGGAAGTCCGTCTGTTCATCAAGGGCGGTACGGTGGAACTGGATCGCAGCGTCCTGGACCGCATGGGCGGGCCGCTCGAACACATGATCCGCAACGCCGTCGCACACGGCATTGAGTCGGCCGACGAGCGCCGTGCCAAGGGCAAGAATCCGGCTGGCGAGCTCACGCTCGAGGTGCAGCAGGAAGGCAACGAAGTCGTGCTGCACTTCGTTGACGACGGTGCCGGCCTGAACCTCGACCGCATTCGCGCACGCGCGCTGGAGCGTCAACTGCTGGCCGCTGACGAAGAAGCCAGCGACGCGCGCCTCACCGAGATGATCTTCACGCCGGGCTTCTCCACTGCCGATCAGGTGTCGGAACTGGCCGGTCGTGGCGTGGGCATGGACGTGGTGCGTGCCGAAACCGTCGCCCTGGGTGGCCGGATCTCGCTGCAGACCACGCCCGAAGTCGGCACGCGTTTCACCATCCACCTGCCGCTGACGACTGCGATCACGCAGGTGCTGTTGGTGCGCGTGAACGAGCGTGTGTACGCGATTCCGTCGGGCATGATCGACCACGTACAGCAACTGCGCCCGCAGGCGCTGGCCGAGGCGTATAACGCCGCCGCGCTGCAATTGCCGACCGGCCCCGTGCCGTTCCACTACTTTGGCGCGCTGCTCGAAGAAGCGACATCCGTCACGGGCGCGCGCAAGTACTCGCCGGCGGTGGTCGTGCGCAACGGTGCCGAGCGCGCCGCCGTGCACGTCGACGAAGTGATCGGCAACCGCGAAGTGGTGGTCAAACACATCGGCCCGCACCTTGCACGTCTGGAAGGTATTGCCGGTGCGACCACGCTGGGCGACGGCGAGATCGTGCTGATCTACAACCCCGTGGTGCTCACGCAGCGCTTCGAGCGCGAAGCCGCCGCACGTGGCCCATCCGATCAGGAAGCGACGGGCGCCGTGGCCGAGCTGCACCGCGACGGCAGCATCGACGCCGTGCCGGGCCTGGCCACACAGCCAATCGTGATGGTGGTCGACGATTCGCTCACGGTGCGCAAGGTCACGCAGCGTCTGCTCACGCGCTCCGGCTACCAGGCCGTGCTCGCGCGCGACGGCGTGGACGCGCTGCGTCAGCTTCAGGAAGTCACGCCCGACGCGATGCTCGTTGACATCGAAATGCCGCACATGGACGGGTTCGACCTCACCCGCAACGTGCGTGCGGATGAGCGCATCGGCGCCACGCCGATCATCATGATCACCTCGCGTACGGCCGACAAGCACCGCCGTTACGCGGCTGAGATCGGCGTGAACGTCTACCTGGGCAAGCCGTACAACGAAGAGGAGTTGCTCCAGCATCTGCGCAACCTCATCGGCGAGCGCGCGCCGGCGGCCAGGGCAGGCTGACGACGCGCTTCACAAAAACAACAAGGGGCCGGTGTTCTACCGGCCCCTTGTTGTTTGCTGCGTGGCGATCTTCAATCGTCGTTGCTGGATTTGCTCATTGCCGCCGCTTCAGCGCCCGATGTGCGATGTGCCTTGGTCACGGCATAGCGGTCCAGCGTGGCCGCACGTGCGCCTGCGTGGTCGATGATGGGGCGGGGATACGTCTCGCCCAGCACGACGCCCGCTTCCTTCAGCACATTGGCTGGTGCCGTCCACGGTGCGTGGATGTATTTGTCGGGCAGCTTTGCCAACTGCGGCAGGTACTTGCGGATGAAACGGCCCTGCGGGTCGAACTTCTCCGACTGCGTGACGGGGTTGAAGATGCGGAACCACGGTTGCGCATCGCACCCACTGGACGCCGCCCACTGCCAGCCACCGTTGTTGGCTGAGAAGTCGAAATCGTTCAGCACGTCGGCAAAATACTGCTCGCCGCGCCGCCAATCGATGCCAAGGTCCTTGATGAGAAAACTGGCCGCCACCATGCGCAGGCGGTTGTGCATGTAGCCGCTCTGGAAGATCTGCAGCATGGCCGCATCCACCAGCGGATAACCAGTCTGTGCACCTTTCCACGCTTCAAAGCGCGCGTCGCCGGTGTCGCCGTCCACCCAGCGGATGCGATCGAATTCCGGATGGAACGCGGCGCCGTCGGCCAGATCCGGGCGGTGATGCAGGATCATGAAATAGAAGTCACGCCAGACCAGTTCCGACAGCCACGTCGCCGCGCCCCGGCTGCCGCGCAGCATGGCGGCATGTGCGCGCGCAGCGAGCGTGCGGATCGATACTGTGCCAAAGCGCAGGTGCGTGGACAGATAGCTGGGTCCGCGCACGGCGGGAAAATCGCGGCGCGCATGGTAGTCGTCCATGCGGTCTTCAAACTCGTCGAGCAATGCCTGGCCCCCCGACATGCCGGTGGGTAGGGCAATCTCCGACAGATTGGTGTGCGCGAAGCCCATCGCTTCCAGCGCAGGCGTTGGGTGCGCAAGTGCCTCAGGCGGCCTCGCCAGCGCGCCCAAGTAGGGCTCTGTCGGATACGCGCGCAAGTCGAACGGCGTCAGCGCTGCCAGCCAGGCATTCTTGTAAGGCGTGAAGACGCCGTACGGTCTGCCCTGCCCGTTCAGGATTTCGTCGCGCTCGAAGATCACCTGATCCTTGAAGTCGAACCAGGCGCACGGCTGCTGGGCGAGCACTTTGCGCACCGCTTCATCGCGCGCCTGCGCGGAAGGTTCTTCGTCATGGTTGGCGAAGACGGCCTCGATGTTCAGCTTGCGCGCGATCTCCGGAATCGCGTGGCGAGGGTGGTCATGCACCACGATGAGGTCGCCGCCGGCCTCGCGTAACGCGCTGCGCAGTTCCTCGATGGACGCGCGGATGAACTCGATACGGCGGTCGGCCTGGAGCCCGCGCGCGAGCAGCGCGTCGAGGATGTCGCGGTCGAACACAAACACGCAATAGACCTCGCGGCAGTGCCGCAAGGCATAATGCAGCGCCGCGTGGTCGAAGTGCCGCAGATCGCGCCGGAACCACACCAGACCTCGCTGGAAGTGCGCTCCGATGTTGTACGGCTGGCGGCTTGGGGCGGTGGAGGGCATCGGATGGAATCGGTTGCTCTTTAGACTGGCCGAGCGTATCGCAAAATTCGCCCCTTTTTGTCTTGTTCACGTTGTTGTCATGGCTGATTCTTCTCGTCTACCGCTGTATCGCATCCTGCAATCCCAGGGCTTCGGCACGCGCCGCTATTGCAAGGACCTCGTCCTCGCGGGGTTGGTCTTCATCAACGGCGTCGAGATGGAAAGCCCCGATGCGCTGGTCGATACCGCCGGCCTGGTCCTGGATGTCGACGGCGAACGCTGGGCATACCACGCCCGCGCCTATCTGATGCTCAACAAGCCGGCCGGCGTGGAGTGCTCGCAAAAGCCGAAACATCATCCGAGCGTGTACACGCTGCTGCCGGTGCCGCTGCGCGAGCGGGCCGTGCAGTGCGTCGGACGGCTCGACCAGGACACCACGGGGTTGCTGCTGCTGACCGACGACGGCCAGTTCGTTCACACTGTCACCAGCCCGCGCCACCAGGTGCCCAAGGTGTACGAAATCACCACCGCCGAGCCCGTGACGGATGCGCAGATCGCCCAACTGTGCGCCGGCGTGCTGCTGGCCGACGAAAATGAAAACGTTGCCGCCGCCTGGGCCGAGCGCGTCGACACGCACCACCTGCGCATGGCCCTCACGCAGGGCAAATACCATCAGGTGAAACGCATGGTGGCGGCCGCCGGCAACCACGTGGACGGATTGCACCGCAGCGCCATCGGCGGGTTGTCGCTGGGTGATCTGGCGCCGGGCGAATGGCGCTGGCTGGAAGCCGCGGACTTGGAGGCGCTGAACATCACGCCGCCGCACGCAACCGTGACGAGTGCCTAAAGCGCCACAATGCGCCACCCACAAAAAACCTTGCGCCGAGGGCCGATTCCTCCAAATGAGAGGGGCAGCGGCCGAGGGCTTTTGGTAAACTCCCCCCATGGCCTCGCCTGACGCACTTATCAATCTCACGAATCAGTTCCTGATCGCTATGCCCGGCATGGCGGATTCCACGTTTTCGGGCACGGTCGTGTACATGTGCGAGCACAACGAGCGCGGCGCGCTCGGGCTCGTGATCAACCGCCCCATCGATATCGACTTGGCGACGCTGTTCGACAAGATCGACCTCAAGCTCGAAATCCACCCCCTCGCAGAACAATCCGTGTACTACGGCGGCCCGGTGCAGACCGAGCGCGGCTTTGTGCTGCACGACGCCACGGGCGCGTATTCGTCGTCGCTGGCGGTGCCGGGCGGGCTGGAGATGACCACCTCGAAGGATGTGCTGGAAGCCGTCGCCCAGGGTGGCGGCCCACACCGCTTCATCCTGACGCTCGGGTATGCCGGTTGGAGTGCCGGCCAACTGGAAGACGAAATCAGCCGCAACGGCTGGCTGACCGTCCAGGCCGATCCCGAGATCATCTTCAACGTGCCCCCCGAAGAGCGGTTTGCCGCGGCGCTGAACCTGCTCGGCATCAACCCCGCCATGCTGTCGGGTGAGGCCGGGCATGCCTGAGCCGGCACGTCCGGCCACCGCTTCCGTGCCTGTGGAAGGCACCTTGCTGGCATTCGATTACGGCGAAAAACGCATCGGCGTGGCGCTGGGCAATACGGTTTCGCGCTCGGCGCGGGCGCTGGAAACCATTCCGAACCGTTCGGTCGATTTCCGCTTCGCGCAGATAAGCCGGCTGGTCGGCGAATGGCAGCCTGTGGGCTTCGTGGTCGGCATGCCCGTCCACCCCGATGGCGAAGAGCAGCCGATGATCAAGCTCGCCAAGCGCTTCGGCAATCAATTGCACGGCCGCTATGGCCTGCCGGTCACCTGGGTGGACGAGCGCTATTCGTCGATCGCCGCACAGGATGCCGGTGCCTCCGACGATGTGCTCGACGCAGAAGCCGCGCGCATCATCCTCCAACAGTTTTTCGACGAACACGCATGACATCGCAACAGATCGATGCCGAGGCGCTGTACCAGAGCCTCGTTGCACAACTGCGCACGCGGCTGGCCGACGGCCACACCTGGTCGGTGGCCGGCATTGTCAGCGGCGGCGCATGGATCGCCAAGCGGCTGGCACATGACCTTGGCCTGCCGGAATACGGCGTCGTCAACGTTGCGATGCACCGCGACGACTACGCCAAGAAAGGCCTGCACGCCAAGGCGCAGCCGACCACGCTGCCGTTCGATGTGAACGAGCGCCGCATCCTGCTGGTAGACGACGTGCTGGCCAGCGGCCGCACCATCCGCGCGGCCATCAACGAGCTGTTCGACTACGGGCGTCCGGCGGCGGTGGAGCTTGCCGTGTTGGTCGACCGCGGTGAACGCCAGTTGCCTGTGGCCCCGGATTACATCGGTGAACGCATCACGCTGCCCGCCGACGAATCGCTCGTGCTGAGCGAAGCCGGCGAAGGCGCTGGCGCGCGCTTCACCTTCACGCGCGAGCCCAAGGGCGCCTGACTTCAAGCGCGCACCGCACCTGCCTTGATCTGACCTGACCTGTACCGACCTCGTCGCCTTTCGTTTCTCCATGCCCAAGACTTTTGCCAACCCGCAGCTCACGAAAAACGGCGAGCTCAAGCACCTGCTGTCGATCGAGGGACTGTCACGCGACATCCTCACGGACGTGCTGGACACCGCGCAGCAGTTCGTCTCCGTATCGGATTCCGACCGCGAGGTGAAGAAGGTGCCGCTGCTGCGCGGCAAGAGCGTGTTCAACCTGTTCTTCGAGAACTCCACGCGCACGCGCACCACGTTCGAGATCGCCGCCAAGCGGCTGTCGGCGGACGTGATCAACCTGAACATCAATGCGTCTTCCACCAGCAAGGGTGAGTCACTGCTCGACACGATCAACAACCTGTCGGCGATGCAGGCGGACATGTTTGTCGTGCGGCATGCCAGTTCCGGGGCGCCGTACCTGATCGCCGAGCACGTTGCGCCGCATGTGCACGTGATCAATGCGGGCGATGGCCGTCATGCACACCCCACGCAGGGGCTGCTCGACATGTTCACCATCCGCCACTACAAGAAGGATTTCTCCAACCTGACGGTGGCCATCGTCGGTGACATCCTGCATTCGCGCGTGGCGCGTTCCGACATCCACGCGCTGACGACGCTGGGCTGCGCCGAAGTGCGTGCCATCGGCCCGCGCACGCTGTTGCCGGGTGGCCTGGAGCACATGGGCGTGCGGGTCTTCCACAACATGGAAGAGGGCCTGAAGGGCGTGGATGTGGTCATCATGCTGCGCCTGCAGAACGAGCGCATGAGCGGTGCGCTGTTGCCCTCCGCGCAGGAATACTTCAAGGCCTACGGCCTTACGCAGGACCGCCTGGCGCTGGCCAAGCCGGACGCCATCGTCATGCACCCCGGCCCGATGAACCGCGGCGTGGAGATCGACTCCGCTGTGGCCGACGGTGTGCAATCGGTGATCCTGAATCAGGTGACGTTCGGCATCGCGGTGCGCATGGCGGTCATGGGCATCGTGGCTGGCAACAACGACTAAGAAGAGCAATGAAACTGCATATCAAAGGCGGCCGCCTGATCGACCCGGCCAACGGTATCGACGCACAACAGGACTTGTACATCGCGGCAAGCAAGGTGGTCGGTGTCGGCCACGCGCCGGCGGATTTCCATGCCAACAAGACCATCGACGCGACGGGCTTGGTTGTTTGCCCGGGCCTGATTGACTTGTCCGCCCGCCTGCGCGAACCGGGTTTCGAATACAAGGCCACGCTCGAATCGGAAATGGCCGCGGCCATGGCCGGCGGCGTGACCTCGCTGGTGTGCCCGCCGGACACCGATCCTGTGCTGGACGAACCCGGCCTGGTCGAGATGCTCAAGTTTCGCGCGCGCAACCTGAACCAGGCGCATGTGTATCCGCTCGGTGCGCTCACTGTCGGCTTGAAGGGCGCGGTGCTGACGGAGATGGCCGAATTGACGGAGTCGGGCTGCGTTGGCTTCTCGCAGACCGATGCACCGATGGCCGACACGCAAGTGTTGATGCGCGCGCTGCAATATGCGCAGACCTTCGGCTTCACTGTCTGGCTGCGCCCCGAAGACCCGTATCTGGGCAAGGGCGGCGTGGCCGCAAGCGGCCCGCTGGCTTCACGCCTGGGCCTCTCGGGTGTGCCGGTAATCGCCGAGACGGTGCGCCTGCATACCATCTTCGAACTGATTCGCAGCACAGGCGCCCGCGTTCACCTGTGCCGTTTGTCGTCGGCCGCCGGCATCGAGCTTGTACGCCGCGCAAAAGCCGAAGGCCTGCCGGTCACGTGCGATGTGAATGTCCACCACATCTCTCTGACCGACGTCGACATCGGCTACTTCAATTCGCAGATGCGCTTCGTGCCGCCGCTGCGTTCCGGGCGCGACCGCGATGGCATTGTGCGTGCGCTGGCGGATGGCACGATCGACGCGATCTGCTCCGACCACACGCCCGTGGATGACGACGAGAAGCTGCTACCGTTTGCCGAGGCCACGCCGGGCGCGACCGGCCTCGAAACCCTGCTGCCGCTCACGTTGCGCTGGGCCACCGAACACAAGGTCGAGCTTTCGAAGGCGCTGGCCCGCATCACCAGCGAGCCTGCTCGCGTGCTGGGCCTGCGTGCGGGCTCGCTGGAAGTGGGTGCGATGGCCGATGTGTGTGTGTTCGATCCGGACGCGACCTGGAAACTTGAGCCTCGCGCTCTGCGCAGCCAAGGCAAGAACTCGCCCTACCTGGGCTTTGAGCTGGCCGGCCGCGTGCGCGCCACAATGGTCGCTGGCCACCTTGCCTATGACGGGCATTGATCAGCGCGTGGCAAGCGTGCCCGCCGAGGCCAGCTCGCCGCAGCGCAAGCATGTGCGGCGCAAGCTGCGCTTGCTCGTACATCTGGTCGAAGGCCTGATCACGTGCGCGCTGCTATTCTGGTGGATCAAGCCGCACACCAAGCAGGCGCTGATTCAGCGGTGGTCGCGCAAGTTGCTCGCGCTGTTCCGCGTGTCGCTCGTGGTGCATGGCGAGCCCGTCACGGGCAAGGAGCTGGCCGGCTCCATGCTGGTCTCCAACCATGTGTCGTGGATCGACATCTATGCGATCAACAGCTGGTACCCGCCGCGCTTCGTCGCCAAATCAGAGATCCGCAGCTGGCCGGTGATTGGCTGGCTGTGCGCGCAGACCGGCGTGCTGTTCGTCGAGCGCGCCCGCAAGCGCGACGCGCATCGCATCATGCACGTCATCGCCGATGCGATGCGTTCGGGCGATGCCATTTGCGTGTTTCCTGAAGGGACGACGTCGGACGGGTTGCAGCTGCTGCCGTTCCACGCCAACCTGTTCCAGGCGCCCGTCAGCGCTGGCGCTCCGATCCGCCCGCTGGCGCTGCGCTATCGCGTCGCCGCCACGGGCGAATTGACGACCATTCCCGCGTATATCGGCGATCTGTCGATGATGGATACGATCAACGCCATCCTCAATGGGCCACCGCTGGTGGTGGAAGTGGTTATTGGAGCACTTGTTTCTCCGGAAATGGATCGCCGGGCTTTGGCCGAGCACAGCCGCCAGGCCGTTGCCGTGCTCATTGAGCGGGCGGGTCAGGGCGGTTGCTAGATTCGTCTAGGGCTACCCAGATGGGTAATGGCAGAATTCCACGTTTATCCCCAACGCTGAAAAATGGAGCATCATTTCAACTGGCGGCGTGCGTCGCTAATCGCAATTAGTTGGGCGCTCGCAATTCTCTGGCTCTTGCCAACATTCGGCCATCAATTTTCGCCGGACTCGTACGGCAATTTTTTGATCGGACGAAATTTATTTCACGGGCTTGGGTTTACGTCGCCCTCAGCACGCGACCTCTTCGTTCCTCCCGTTTACCCTGTCGTCAGCCGCAGCTTTCCGCCGCTTTATCCCGTTCTTGTCGGCGCGGTAGATCGTTTAACTGGTGCCGGAATTGCTTCCGGTGTGCTCCTCAATTTGGCTATTTTGGCCGGTATTCTTTACGGTCTTGCGGCGATATTCAAGCGCTTTGAATTCGCTCTTGGGTTGGCCCCATTTTGGGTGGTATCCACCGTATTTTTATTGAATCAGCCGCTTACGGCTGAATTTGCGGGAGCTCGTGTATTGCCTCTAACACTTCTCCTCACTCTTGTCGTTATTTTATTGTCAACCGAGCGGAGGATGCCTTATGCGTTAGGCGTCTCGATAGGCTTGTTAATGCTTTCGCGCTTTGATGTAACGGTTTTTGCAATACTATTGCCGGCCTTGATTTTTACGCTGCGGCAGCGGACTTTTCATGAAACTTTAAAGTCGTACATTGCATTTTTTGTCATATATTCTGTTTGGGGTATTAGGAGTGGCTTGGTTTTTGGTTCGATATTTGCCTCTGATAATTCGATCAGTGTGACATCGTTGACGCCTGGCATGGCTCAATTGAATTGGTATATCGAGCAACCACTGCGTGCATGGAATGCATTTCATGATTGGGGCGTCCAGAGAGCTGGATATTTTGTAGAGAATGTGCATGTGCTAGTCAATGGCATGCTGCCCGTCGGTGGGTTGTTGCCGTTAATGGGTGTTGCCATTCTTCCATTTTCGCGCGGTGTTGCAAGTGATAAGGCCAGATTGTATGGTGCTATAACGCTGCTATTTATCGTGGCTAACTTGGCCTCCGTTTCATTGACTTCGTATCACGACACTCGCTATTTTTCAATTAGTGCCGTGCTAACCGTCATCGCTCTGGTTCAATGGGCTGGAGATGCATTTATTGGGAATCGCCGCACGCCTGTCTTTGGCGTGCGTGAGGGGCGATTGATTGATCTGCTGCTGATTGGTGTGCTTTCTCTTTGTGTTGCCTTGGTTTTGTTTTTTCGGGCGAGCTATATTCAGGACAAATACGAGGAGGGAGATAATCTTAAAGAAATACCGAAAAGATTTTCTTCTATTATTCCGAAAGGTAGCTTAATCGCTACTGGAGTTGGCTATGCCGAGAGTCTTTCCTACTACACAGACTATAAATCTGTGGCAACTCCAAACGGCCCGTTTTTTACACCAGAATTTTATGATTGGCAGCGCCACTGGTCACCGGATTTTGCAATTACGCCGCCAACTTATATGGTGACCGCTGAGTGGAGTGGTGCTGTTCGAGGATCGATCAACGGATGGAATATTATCGACCTCCGATCCGGAAAGGGAAAAAATTAGGCTGGTGTTTGCTTTTGAAAAAATATTAAATGATTGTATGCCAATGGTGTTTTTTTCGCGTGATTTTAAAGAATATAAGTGCGATTGGCGATTGGCGATTGGCGATTGGTGATTGGCGATTGGTGATTGGCGATTGGATTTGGCCTTGAGAGGATTTTTCGACCGGTAGGCTCAGTTCGGCAGGGAGGTGGAGTCTTCGTAAATTGAATAAAAATGAGATGGTGGTGCTACACATGAAATCAAAGGGTATCGAAGGTGGGGGCGGTACGCTTGATGGCGACATCAAAAAGATAAGATTAACATCGATTATCCTTATTTTTGGATCAATGTTTTCTATCGTTGCTATATTTTTTGTTTGTGCGAAAGCGGCGATTGATGTTCCAACGATGCACCTTGATGGAGCCTTTCAGACCGCGAGTGCATTGTTTCGTCTGGCCAGCGGAGAGTTACCGGGTCGAGATTTTTTCCCTTATCTCGGTGTGGGCCCGATGGCTTTAATTTATCCAGTCTTCGCATTATTCGGGAAAAATCTTGCGGCGAGCGTAGAGGCGAGCCGATTCGTCGTTGCCCTCGTTCAATCCTGTTCTGTCAGCCTGGTTATATTCCTCTGCCTACCAAGAGATACGCCCTTACGAGGCCTCACGGCTCTAGCTTTGGGTTTTGCTACTATTGCAACCCTATTCTGTATTGATGCGTATCTACCCGTGTGGCTATCTGAGCGACTGTCTCCGGGGAATTCGCTTCGACCAGTTAGATCTTTTGGCCCGGTAATCGCGGCATGGGTCGCGTATTTTGCTATCGAGAAGCGAGATAACCCGACATTTCCATATGCGTTGCTTGGATTTTGTGCTGGCGTTGCTACATTTTGGTCCAATGATTTCGCGCTTCCCACGATTCTCGCATGCATAGTGGCGGCATTTGGGGTCGGGGCGACTTCACCGCAAAGAGGATGGCAGAGCGCTGTTAAATTCACAGGTTTCGCGGCAATTGGTGCTTCCTTCCTCTTTGTTTCTACTGACGGACATGTCAAGGAATTATTGCATTACAATTTCTCGGATGTCGCTCGCGATCAATGGTGGTACTTTGGGTACTGGGGGGACCGTTTCAGAATATTTTCCCCAATTGATTTGTGGAAGTTGCCGGCGGAAAAGGAAGCTTGGGCTGGGATCGTAGTAATTATTTTTCTAGCAATACATACATTAAAGCAACCAAAAACTGAATGTATCGTGCTGCTTGGCTTGGGTGCAACGCTAGCCTTGGGGGGGATTGTTGCGTCAGTAGGAGGGCATCTTGATGGCTATTTTGCTCCTCTTCAGTTCTGGGCTGTCACAGTCACCGTGTGCTTTGTGAGCTCAAATCTTATATTCAGGCGGCTGCATTGCAGGGTGCATCACATCGCAACGCTAACAATTATAATCAGTTGCGCCGCGGCGGCATTTTCAGTTTTCGATCTAAGTAGCTCTCTAAAGTTGGCTCGTGATGATGCGCAGCGTTTTTATGTGAAAGAATTGGGCGGCTATCTGAATCGAGATTGGGAGGGGTATGTCAACCGCGCGCGAATCACTCCACCGGGCCGCGAAATCGAAGAATATTTTGGTATATGGAGTGCGATACGTCATCCGGCGCCTTTGCTTCCGGTTGATGCACTCATTCATGCATTAGGCGAAGTTCGCGATGATGCCAGACATGTCATGGATTCCATGCCGGACACGGTTATCACAACCCGAGCCGACTTTAATACCTGGCAGAGCTGGAGTCTGAGTGCGAATTATTGGTTCTATCGCGTATTATTGGTGCACTACAGGGTCGTTGCGATGGGGCCGAGAACGCTAATATGGAACCGTAGGACAATCACTGTGGAGTGGCCACAAGTTCCATGCTCTATTAAAGAAAATGTGGCAACACTTGGTGCAGTTGAGCGTGGCTACTATGAACTCACAGTTCACTACGCCACCGTTGGCCCTCGTCGTAGTTTGGCAATGGTCCAGACAGGGCTCACTGATGCGGCGGATTCCAAGGGTTTCGCGTCAATCCCACCGGGAGAGGGCGTAGCAATACTTCCCATCTTTTGGAATGAAGATGGTCAAGTGAGGGTTTATGGGGAGCTACGGCCAACCCAGGCGAATGGGCATGTTAAATTCCTTGCCTGTTCTGCTAAAAAAATCGATGCTAATAATGCTGCTATTTTCGAGAAATTGGACGCCCCATATCCTTTCTCTAATGGGCAGTGGCTTGATGGAATATCAAGATTCGAGCCGGATATTCTTCTGGCAAAAAATAAGTTCAACATAGATGAGTTTCGCATTGGGCGGTATCTATTATTGGCGGATGGTACGGAGAGAAAGATCCTTCGGATCGAGCGCAGTACTTTTTTTGTTGGTTTGCATTTGGAGGGCTCGGTCTTAGATGTGAAAAAAGTAGGTTTTCCAAATTCCTTCATATTGAAATAGGCAACGAGAATTGATATTTGTCATGTTCTGGAAGGGGTTTTGGAATTATTCGTCTGTGGTTGAGAGTAATCAAGAATTATTAATTTTATTTCGAATATCCCTTTCTCGGATTAAATTATATTTAAGGCATCTTTGCGCCAAAAATTCTGGTATCGGAACCTATGACAAGCCTGGTAGCATCGTTAATCCGAGGGGCATCGCCGAGACAGGTCGTGTTGAATTTGGAGTCCCACCTTGGCCCACATTCGGAGCGGCATGCTCTACCGGAGGGCATATTGATGCGATAATCTGTGCAGGCGGGATCGCCTCTGGGAGCGGCACTCAGAGAGTAAAGATGGGGTCGAGCTGAAGGGGTTATGCAATAATTACAATCTTGCAACGATTTTTTGCGACGTCGTCGTTACGATCTACTGTTCCAGTCTGAACTCTATCTATTCAATGGCTGACTACCCTCTATTCCTATCTATTGTCTTGGTTGCTCGCAATAGCGACGGCTTGTTGCGCGACACTATCGCAGCTTTAGCCTTAGATATTGGCGAAAAGGTGAATGACTACGAGGTACTTATCGTGGACAACGGCTCTGATGATGAATCATTGCGGCGGCTAAAGGAAATGCTTCGAGGTGACAGCATTCCCAATGTCCAGGTATTGGCACTGACCAAAGAGGTCGCTTTTGAGACAGCGGCATGGGCTGGAGTGGAACATGCGCTTGGAGATTTTGTGGCCGTTGTTGACCCGCTGAGAGACGACGCACACATGCTGGCACCTATGCTGGCCAAGGCGGCGACTGGCTACGAAGTCGTGTTCGGGCAAAATCGGGCGAGTGATAATGGCGGGTGGTGGTATCGCCGGGGTGTCCAGGCTTTTGATCAATTGTACGCAAAACTTCACGGTGTCCGGCTCTCCATCGATGCACCGCACTTTCGACTGATCAGTCGAAGCGTAGTCAACTACATACAAAGGCATGGATCGCCCGAGGTTGCTTATCGGCATTTGCCTGCGACCGCCGGTTTTAGTAAGGCGTATGTCACGGGGGAGTGGAGGCCACACGCTCCACGAAAACGCTCACTGCTCGATGGCATTGATCGCGGGCTCCTGCTACTGGTTTCATCCACGCCACAACCTATGCGTTTGGTGACGACCCTAGCGTTGCTTGGGGCCATGGGAAACATCTTTTACTCGATCTACGTGGTAGTTGTCGCACTCTTCAAGTCGCACGTAGCAGAAGGTTGGGTTACGCTTTCGTTGCAACAATCGGGCATGTTCTTCCTGCTTTCGGTGGTACTCCTAATGTTGGGGGAGTACGTCACGCACATGCTATCCGTTAGTGCTGGTATTCCTGCCTATCATATTGGGCAGGAGTTTGGCAGCGCCATCATTAGTCGACATCAAAAGCTCAACGTTGAGGAAACAGGAGACATGACACAACGAGATTCGACGCACAGTGCCTCGGCTACACGCAATGCATGATGCGATCGTTGTTGGCGGGGGATTTTACGGCGTAACAATCGCCAAATACTTGAAAGAGCAGCGTGGATTTCGATCAGTCCTTATTGTTGAGCGCGAGGCCGAACTTCTCGCGCGTGCATCGCTGCGAAATCAGGCACGCGTTCATAACGGTTACCACTATCCGCGAAGCTTCGTAACTGCATTCCGCAGCCGTGCTAATCTGCCCCGCTTTATGGAGGAGTACTCCTTCGCGGTAGTCGACGAGTTCACCAAGCTCTATGCGATAGCTCGCGACTCAAAAGTGTCACCAAAGCAGTTCGAGCGTTTCTGCAGTGAGATAGGCGCAAGACTTCGTCCTGCGCCACCATCTCTCCATAAGCTCTTTTCGACTCGTCATATCGACGCTGTGTACGCAGTCCAAGAGTATGCATTTAATGCGGTGGCGCTGCGCCAGTGGGCAATGAAAGTGCTATCCGACATTGGTGTTGATTTAAAAATGATGCACTCTGTGCAAGACATTGCAGGCTCGGATGATGGTGTCTGCGTGACACTGCATTCAGCTGAACATGCTCTGACAGAAGAGGCTCGCTATGTCTTCAACTGTACATACAGCGGGCTGCGTGCCGTCTATGCTCGAAACGATTGTGTTCGTGCTGCCTTAAAGCATGAAATTACAGAAATGGCTTTGATTGAGCCGCCGGATGAACTTCGAAGTGTCGGTGTAACGGTCATGGATGGGCCGTTTTTTTCCTGCATGCCGTTCCCTAGTCGCGGGTTGCATACCCTTTCGCATGTTAGATATACACCTCATCTGCAGTGGTTCGAATCCGGGGCATCTGATCCTGACACAGTCCTTCGCCAGTACCATAAACAGTCACATGCGGAGAGGATGATTCGCGATGCTGCACGTTTGCTACCAGCGATTCGTGGTGCGATCGTGCGAGATACGCTATTCGAGGTTAAGACAGTGCTAGCCCGCAATGAGGTCGACGACGGCCGTCCGATCTATTTTGAGCCAGTGCCGGCTATCGCTGGCGCCTTTAATATTCTTGGTGGCAAGATAGACAACGTCTACGACATTCTTGCCAAACTGGATTGCGAGACGTTTCCGCGCGTAAAATATTAATTGAGATTTATTTCATGGCAGATAGCGCATTGATTGGTTTTACCGGTTTCGTTGGCGGAACATTATTGCGGCAGCGAGTCTTTGATTACCGATTTCGGTCTACCAACATCCAGGACATTCAAGGTCAGAGCTATGATTTGGTTGTTTGTGCTGGCGCACCTGGCCAAAAATGGTTGGCCAATCAGCAGCCGGAAAGGGATAAAGAAAACATCGCGCGATTGACTGCTGCTTTACAGGGAGTACATGCAAAAACGTTCGTGCTGCTTAGCACCGTGGACGTGTTTCATCGACCAATCGGGATCGATGAGCGTACTCCCGTCGACTCGAGTCAGCTGCAACCTTACGGCTTGCACCGCTACCAACTCGAGGAATTCGTACGAGATCGATTTGAGCACCATCTGATTGTTCGACTTCCGGGTTTGGTTGGGCCAGGTCTTCGTAAGAATGTCGTCTACGATCTTTCCAATGAGAACAATGTGGCGCGGATCGATCCTCGTGGGAAGTTTCAGTTCTACCCCACGGTTAATTTATGGTCTGATATTCAGAATGCATTAGCCCATGGGCTGCGATTGATACATTTGACAGCGGAGCCAGTGGGCGTTTATGAAATCGCTCGCTCTGTCTTTGGTACTGAACTCAATGTGCCCGCGGAAGCTGTTTCGCGGCCAGTTGCTTCTTACGATTTTCGCAGCATTCATGCAGAGGCGTTAGGGGCGACTGGGTTATATTATCAGTACAGCAAGCGTGAAAGCCTACTCGCGATTCGCTCCTATGTACAAAGCCTTCGCCTACACGCGGAGGCAGCATCTGAATGAGAATTTCTATTTCCAACATTGCCTGGGATCCCAGTGATGATGATGACGTGGCAACGCTTCTTCATCGATATCAGGTAGATGCGATTGATATTGCTCCAGGAAAATATTTCGCGGATGTTGCTGTTGCAACCAGCAGTGAAATTTTGGCTGTACGGGAAGCGTGGAATCAACGTGGGATCGACATACTCGGCATGCAAGCTCTCTTTTTTGGGCGCAGCGGCTTGAATCTGTTCGACGTATCAAGCCAAGCGGACATGTTGGCACATCTAGCCCATGTGTGCCGAATTGCAGAAGGTTTGGGAGCGAGGTCGCTCGTATTCGGTTCTCCTAAATGTCGCGACCGCGGTGCCCTTGATGAGGACACTATCAATGCAATATCGACCGACTTCTTTCGACGAGCAGGGGATGTCGCGGGACGCCATGGTGCAACACTGTGTTTGGAACCAAACCCAGTGCGCTATGGTTGCAACTTCATGACGACTACCAAGGAAGCAGCCGAGGTCGTGCAGCGTGTCAACCATCCGGCGGTGAGGCTGCATCTGGATACCGGCACGATCACTATCAATGGCGAAGCGCCCTTGCAGACCCTTCGCCAATACGGCGCACTCGTGGGCTACGCACATGTCAGTGAGCCCGATCTCGCGCCGCTAGGCTTGACTGCGACGAATCATGCTGGACTTGCCGAGGCTATCCGGGGCGCACGGATTAGCGCAATTTCTATTGAAATGCTCACTAAGCCGGAGGTGCGACTGGAATCCATCGAGCACGCTCTGGACATAGCGACTACGCATTACCGATCCGCGCAATGAATTGGATTAACGTGGTGATTGTGATGGCGGGCATTCTTTCGAATGCTTCCGCCAGTGTTCTAATAAAGATTGCCATGCGCGCGACACCTCTGTCGATAGAATCGCTTTGGCAAGTTATATCAAATTGGACGTTGCTCGTTGGCGTATTCATGTATGGCTGCGCCTTTGTGCTCTATGCGGCGGCCTTGTCCAGGATACCACTCAATGTAGCTCATCCCGTGTTGACGGCAGGTGCGATTGGGGCGGTCGCATGTGCATCTGCATTTCTGCTCGGCGAAACGTTTCGCTGGAATACGATAGCAGGGCTGATTCTGATTGCTTTAGGTGTGATCTTCATCAGCATTACTCCTTCTTCCTAAATTCAGTTTATGATCACCCCACCTCATACCGAAAAAACTTGGTCCGTTCCCGCATACCAAATAAAATTCCAGCAACCGAAGCGGTCAAAAGTAGCGGTCGTTGTCCCCGTTATTAACGAGGGGATGCGGATTCAGAGTCTTCTGAAACGCATGCAAGCGATTTGTATCCCGGATCTTGCCGATATCATCATCGTTGATGGCGGCAGCACGGATGGTTCGCTTGAACTGTCTTTCTTGGAGGCTAGTCGGGTTAGAACGTTGTTGTTGAAAACGGCCACCGGTCGGCTGAGTACGCAGTTGCGGTGCGCTTACGCCTATTGCTTGAAAGAGGATTACCAATCGATCGTTACAATCGATGGAAACGACAAGGATGATCCTGAGGCAATCCCGCGTTTCATCGAGGCGCTTGATCAGAACTACGACTTTATACAGGCATCGCGTTTCGTTTGCGGTGGTCAGCAAGAGAACACACCACTGAGTCGCGGGCTCGCCATTCGCCTTATTCACGCGCCACTACTCTCCCTTGCCTCTGGTTTTCGTTGGACAGATACAACACAAGGCTTTCGCGGTTATAGTGCGCGCATGCTCCTCGATCCGAAGATCGGAATCTTTCGGGATATTTTTCGCGACTACGAACTGCTAGCATATCTTTCATATCGAGCGCCTAAGTTGGGCTATCGATGCATCGAGCTTCCTACGCGGCGTGTGTATCCAGATGAAGGCCCAGTTCCAACGAAAATCGGTGGCATGCGAGGTAATTGGAGATTAATGCAAACGCTTCTCTCCGCTTGCTTGGGAAGATTTAACCCCTAACTTGCAGATCAT
>Ga0316232_1001908_pt1 | contig 23519 bp, 11 predicted proteins | sample TBHtaG_FD_206006 | JGI IMG/M metagenome (GOLD analysis project Ga0316232, IMG submission 206006) | Freshwater microbial communities from Trout Bog Lake, Wisconsin, USA - TBH18025_13 | ecosystem: Environmental > Aquatic > Freshwater > Lake > Hypolimnion/Profundal zone | place: USA: Wisconsin... | reverse complement strand
AAGACGCTGACGCGCTTATCGGAAGCCCCACTCGGCTCCATCGCCACTCCTGTAAAGCGAAAGTTATCGTGTTACAGCATACTAGGCATCTGGTATGGGGCTAGGCCGTTGGCCCGGAAATGCGCCAGGCGATGCCAGGTTCATGCCCAACAATCACCCTCGCGCTTTGGCGAGGTCAGCTCCTCAGGATGACAACGTTCGGGGCTCCGGTCTCACTCCTGCGCCCGATTTGCAAACTTGTGGGTAATGGAAAGCAAGCACCGCCGCTTTCGAATGCGATTGGACTCAGGAATTACCTAAAGCGTTGCCTGCACCCATCGACTCGTCGCTGTGGAGGCAAACGGGCTCCGCCGCAGTCCTATAAGACGCTGGCGCGAGCACGACGTGGTACGGTTTTCCCGCATCGAACGGTCTCACGTCGATTCCACGAAGAGGTCAGGAGGTCTGAGACTACGTACCAGTTCATCCGGGGCCGACCGTACCGGAGTTGGGCTCATTTTAGTTTTCCAAGCGGGTTGTCCGAACGCACTCCGCGCTCTTTTGCCGCTAATGTGGGGACCGAGCAAACTCAGTAACCGTCCTCGATAAATGTTGCATTTGAATCATGGCGGACCGATTCTGGTCCAAAACCTATCGTTTCCCTCGTGAACTCCCTTTGTCCATCTCTCGCGCTTCTTCTTTTCACAACTGCGTTTGCCCCGGCTCTTGCGAGTTCGGACGTAAAGCTTTCGTCCCAGTTTCCCGCGGGCAAGTGGGAGTCGTTCGGTCGGGCTGAAATCACTGCCGAAGGAGATTCGGTCACTGTCGCGAACGGTTCCATCGCCAATCTTAACCGCTTGGCTGACTGCGAACTGAGTTTTCGCGCCCGAATGCCGCGGCAGACGGACCCGGTGCAGATTTGGGGGGCGATCCGAGTGAAGGATCGCGAAAACCGTTACGTATTTGGGCTGCGCGGCGGTCCGGAGTCGCAAATCAGCCTGGCCCGCTATGCCTCGGACGGCAATTCGAAGTTCCTCGGTTTTGCGCCGTTGAATTTCAAGCCGGCGCCAGGGGAGTGGTACCGGTTTCGAGTTGCCGTGGCGGGCAAGCGGTTTCAGGTTTTCGTCAACGATGACAAGCTGCCGCGCATTAACGTCGAGGATGTGAAGGGTGCGCTGTGGAACAACGGAGGAATCGCGCTCGGCGGCGGATGGTTGCCGGCGGAGTTCGCCGATGTGAAGATTGCGCCGCTGACCGGCGACCGGCTGGCGGCGTTCAAAGCTATCGGTGACGGAATCTGGGAAGGCCCGGCGGTTGACAAGCGGGCGCTGCGGATTAAACAGCGCGCGGCTTACGAACCGGCGAAGCTCGCCGGGCTGCCCGCGGTGCGCGGCGAAACAAGCCTGGACGGAAACTGGCTCTTCATGCCCGATCAGGATTTGACTTCCGCGAAAGCGCCGAGCGCCTTGGAGGTTTCGGATACCGACTGGCATGTGATTCCGGTTCCCAGCCTGTGGACGCCGACGCTGGGCTGGCTGCACGGGGAAAAGGGGATGCCGGATCTGACCGGCCTTTCCGCCTACAAAGGTCCATCCGACCAGCTGATCGTCGAGGAATTCGATCGCGTCAATGCGCAGACTTTCGATTGGAAAAACACCCGGGCCGGGTGGTACCGGCATTATGTCGATCTGCCGTCGGAGGTCGCCGGCAAACAGTTCACACTGGTTTTCGACGCAATCGCCAAGACCTCCGAGGTATGGGTAAACGGAATCAAGGTCGGTGCGAACGTAGGCATGTTTCGGGAGGTGGATTGCGATATCGGCGGAGCGGTCAAGCCGGGCCGCAACGTGATTGCGGTCCATGTCATCGGCAATTCCGAACGGAAGGCGCCCGGCCCTCGAAAAGTTGAGGCCGTCGCGGTTTCCGTGGAGGTGACCGCCGAGATGCTGCAATCGATTCCACACGGCATGATGGACAATGAAAGCCGCGGCATCTGGCAGCCGGTGAAGCTGGTCATTACAAACCCGGTGCGTGTCGGCGAAGTGTTCATCCAGCCGCGGTTGGATGGAGCCACCGCTAACATTGAGATTCTCAATAGCGATTCGCGTGAGCATACGGTGGACCTTGCTTATGCAATCCGCGATGCCAGGGATGGGGCGGTGCTGACGATGGGAACCGAACCGCGCACGGTGACCGTTCCAGCGGGCGGCAAAACCTCGACGAAGATCGAGACGGCGAAACTGCAACCGAAGCTTTGGTCGCCCAGGGAGCCCAATCTCTATTCGCTCAGTTTGCACCTCGCTGAACATGGCAAGGCGCTCGATGACCAGGCAACGCGCTTCGGTTTCCGGACTTTCATTTGCGATGGCGGTAAATTCCTGTTGAATGGCAAACCCTACTGGCTTCGCGGCGGCAATCATACCCCGGCGACGTTGCGGCCCAACGATGGGGCGCTCGCGCGCCGGTTCATGCGGATGGCCCGGGAAGGAAATGTGTGGGTCACGCGCTCGCACGCGTTGCCGTTCACCAAGACATGGTTTGAAGCAGCCGACGAAGTCGGGTTCGGCGTGTCGATGGAAGGCACCTGGCCGTGGCTGATGATCAAGGGCGAACCGCCGAAGCCGGAGTTGATCCGCCTCTGGAAAGAAGAATTCTCGCAGCTCATGCGCCAGCATCGCAACCATCCGTCGCTGCTTTTCTGGACCGTAAACAACGAGATGAATTTTGCCCATTTCGACGAAGCCGATGTGCCGCTGCTCAAACGCAAGTGGGCCGTGCTCGATGACATGATCCGGACGATGCGGAAAATCGATCCGACCCGGCCTGTCTCGGCATACTCCGGCTACACGCGCAAAGGGGCGAGGAAGGGGTTTGAGGCCGTGGTGAAGCCGGGGCATCTCGACGATGGCGATATCGACGACGCCCACGTCTATTACAACTGGTACAATGAATCCTCGTTTCATTTGTTCGATGGCGGATTTGGAAAGAACTTCACGCCCGGTCGCCCGTTAATCAGCCAGGAAATCTCCACGGGCTATCCGCGCAACGACGATTGGCCAAGCCGCTCGTACGAGTTTGCACGCTATGTCCCTCAGGCGCTGGTGGGCAACTATGCGTTCGAGCAAAGCGACCCCGCTATCTTCATGACGCGCCAGGCGTTCATGACCAAGGAAGTGCTGGAAATCATCCGGCGCTCCAATCGCAACGAAACCGCGGGATTGCTGCCCTTTGCCTACCTCACCTGGTTTACCGATGTCTGGAAGACGCAAAGCATTCGTCCGAAGCTAACCTATTACGAGGTAAAGAAGGCGATGCAGGGGGTGCTGGTTAGCGCCGAACTGTTTGGGCGCCATTTCTACGCGGGGGACACGATCGAGCGCCGGGTGTGCATCGTCAACGATGCCGACGACGGCAACCCAGTTCCGGCGGGTTCGCTGAAATGGGAACTCCGCGACGGCGCGACGCTGCTTGCCTCCGGGCAGACCGGCGCCCCGACTGTCGGCTACTACGCAAACCACTGGATCGACGCGCACATCCAAATCCCAGGTGTTTTGCCCCGGGGGCGGGTGGATGCGAAACTGGTCGTCCTGCTCGAAGCCGGCGGTCACACCGTTTCGACGAACGACTACGATGTGACCCTCGCTTCCCGCGACTGGGCGACGCCGCAGCCTGGAGAAAAGATTGCGCTGTTCGACCCCGCTGGGAAGTCGAAAGAGACCATGGCCGGCATCGATACTCTGCCGGTGTCTTCCCTGGACGGGCTTTCGCCGGGCAACCCGCTCGTCATTGGCGATCTCGGCGCGTTGATGAAGTCCGGCAACAATGCCGCCAGGCTCAAGGCGTTTGCGGAGGCCGGAGGCCGGGTCTTGCTGCTTCAGCCCGGAGCGCAACTGGTCGCGCTCGTTCCGCAACTAGTGAAGAGTTATCGACCGGTGCAGGGCGAGATTGTGACGATGCGAGTTCCCGAATCGCCCGTCTTCTCGGGCTTGCAGCCTTTGGACACGGCCTGGTTCGAAATGGGACAGCGCAACCTGCCCTGCGCCTGCGGCGGCGTTTACCAGGTGAACTGGGCCAGGCCGGAAATCGCACCGCTTGCCCTGCAATGCAATATCCATGTGGACATGAAGGCCCGCGAGTATTCTAATATCGCCGGTTACCCGATCTTGGAAATACGCCTCGGAAATGGAGTTCTGATTGCCAGCGAAATGATGCTCTCGGCAAAAGACAAAGATCCCATCGCGGGCCGGCTGTTGACAAATATGTTGGGCTGCCTGCGAGCCGCTGGAAATTAAGACAACTCTATGAAGCCCCTTCGACTGTTAGCCTCCCTGGTTTTGCTATGCTGCTTTGCGACGGCGGCAAACGCAGCCAATCCATTCGTGTACCAGTTGTTTTCCAATCACATGGTGTTGCAACACGACGCGTCGGACCCCGTCTGGGGGTGGACTACGGCGGCAAACACCGTCACCGTGGTTGTGAAGGATCAGACTGGCGCAACCGCTCAGACCGTAACGGCGGTGGCCGACTCGACCGGCCGCTGGCAGGGGTCCGTGGGGCCTTTCGGACTGGTCGCCAATAACGCGGCTTACAGCATGGTCGTCTCCGCCTCCGGCCAGACGACCACGACTTTCACCGACGTTCTCATCGGCGACGTCTGGCTTTGCTCCGGGCAATCGAACATGGCGCATGTCTTGACCGACTACGCTTCACTGGATTCCCTGCCGGGGCTGTTTGCGCCAGACATCGCCGATTCGGTAAACTACCCGAATATCCGCAATTCCACCGGCAGTTCGTGGTCTGTTTCCGGCACCGCCACGACCGGCGGTTTCTCGGCGACCGGTTACTTCATGGCGCGGGAAATCTATCAACAGCAAGGGGTTCCAATAGGCATCCTGTTTGCCGCGGTGGGAGGGACTACCATTGAGCGTTGGGTCGATGCGGCTTTTGCTTCGAGCTTTGCGGATTACACGCAGTCGATTTTTGACAGTCCCGGCACAACGTCGGATCTTTTCAATAGCATGGTCGCAACGCTCGCCCCCTACAGAATTAGGGCGGCGATCTGGTATCAAGGGGAGTCGGATGTCGGCACGCCCGAGCAGTACAGCAGGGCGTTGCCGGGAATGATGAATGCCTATAGAACCAATTTCGCGCAACCGAACTTGCCGTTTCTCATAGTCCAGCTTCCCAATTACATGACGCGGGCAACCCTGGCGGTGGAAACAGGAAGCTGGGCCGAACTCCGCGAAGCGCAACTCAAGACCGTCGCCGGAGATACCAACAGCCGGTTGGTAACAACGATCGACATCGGCGACGCGATCAATCTGCACCCGACCGATAAACCGGACGTGGGGCTGCGCGCGGCATGGGCCGCCGCTAACCTGGTTTACGGACAAAACGTCGTCAATCAGGGGCCCCTCTTTACCGGCGCCACAGTGTCAGGCAGCACGATTCGGTGCTCGTTCAGCAATGTGGGCGCCGGACTGATGGTGGGCGCCAAGCTCACTGGAACCCTCACTTCGGGAACAAATCTCTACCCGGTTCCGCTCAGTCCGATCCAGCCCGTGGCGGGCGGAACGCTGAGCGGATTTGCGATCTCGGGAACCAACAAGGTTTATTACTTTGCGAACGCCGTCATCGACGGCACGACCAACACCGTGGTGGTCTCCAGCACCAGCGTGCCGAATCCTGTGGCGGTGCGTTACGGCTGGGCCAACAATCCCGCCTGCAATCTCTATAACAAAATTACCGACTCCGGCGGGACGGTCATCGACGGCTTGCCGGCATCGCCATTCCGCAACGATCCTGTCTATAAGCTCAATGTGAACGCCGGCGCGGGGACGGGTTATTACACTCTTGGGACGCTGGCGGCGCTCAGCGGGAGCTCGATTACCGGCCTCACCTTCGACCATTGGAGCGGCGATACCGGTTTCCTTTCCGGAACCGGCGTAACCGCTTCGGCGACGATATCGCAAGTCTACGAATGCGTGCTGGCCAATGACCGCATCACGGGAGCCCCCACGGGGTTGACCGGGACCCCGCAGAACCGGCAAGTGAGCCTGAACTGGACTGCGATTCCGCTGGTCCACTACAACGTAAAGCGGGCAAGCGTCAGCGCGGGACCTTACACGACGCTGGCGTCCAACCTGACAGGGACAACAAGCTATATCGACACCGCCGTCACCTCCGGTTCCACGTATTACTATGTCGTTTCGGCAACGGGCTTGCTGGGTGAAGGACCGAACTCAGCTCCGATCAACGCGGGACCGTTTCTTTCGGTGCAGTCCACCGCCGGCAATGCGGAGGCGGTGATCGCGTGGCCCGCTTACAACGGTACCGCGGATTCTTACGTCGTAAAACGCTCGACGACCAGCGGCGGGCCGTATACGACCATCGCGACGGGGTTGACGTCGCTCACTTATGCAGACCAAAGCGTGGCGGCGGGCGTGACGTACTACTACATCGTCACGACGGTTGCATCGGGCGTGCAAGTGGGAACGTGGGTTCAGGCTTCGGCGGTTCCATCGTTTCTGCCGCCGCCGTTGCAGGATCAGGATATTGGAATCGTCAACATCTCCGGCGGCGCCTATGCGAACACCTCGGGCACTTACACAGTCGTCGGCGCGGGCACCGATATCGCGGGCACCGTCGATTCCTTCAACTTTGCCTACACCACGATGAGCGGCAATGGAACCATTACGGCGAGGGTCGCTTCGCAAGGTTCCACGGGCAACTTGCCCAAAGCCGGGGTGATGATGCGCGCATCGCTCGACCCCGCCGCGGTGAATTTCTACGAGTTTGTCAGCCCGACACAGTATGGCTATCAAGCGCGCAAGACGACAGGCGCGGTCACTGCGGGCGGACCCGCAACCGGCACCGACAAGTGGGTGCGCGTCGTGCGAAGCAGCAACGTATTTACAGGATACATGTCCGCCGATGGCATCTCATGGACTCAGGTGGGCAATCCGCAGGCGATCACTGTCCCGGATCCCATCTATGTCGGGTTTGCCGTTTCCTCGCGCGATAATACGGTGACCCACACAGCCACATTTGACAATGTGAGCGCTCCGTGGGTGGCGCAAACCCCGGCCGTCCCGTCCGGCCTGACCGCGACCGTTGTGGCATCCGGCGCGCAAGCCACGCTCAGTTGGAACGCCGCCATGGGCGCGGCCGGATACAACGTCAAGTGCTCGACCGTCAGCGGCGGTCCGTACAACACCGTGGCCAGCGGCCTGGATGCGGTGAACTATGCATGCACAGGTCTGACGCCGGGCGTTGTCTATTATTACGCGATCTCGGCCATCGACGCAGCGGGAGAAAGCGCCAACTCCTCCCAGGCGGTTATCGATCTCTCTTCCGTCCCTTCGCAGCCGATGCCGCCTTCCGGCTTCAACGCGACCGTGGGCAACGCCCAGGTTGCTCTGGCATGGAACCCATCGGCTGTCGCCACGGGCTACAACCTTAAACGATCCGCCGCCAACGGGGGGCCTTATAGTCTGATTGCAACCCTTACACCGGACAGCGCGGGCTGCCTCGACACGAACCAAACCAACGGCGTCCCGGGTTATTATGTCATCTCCTCGTTGAGCCCGTACGGCGAGAGTGCGAATTCGGCGCAGCTCGCCGCCACTCCACAATGGTCCGCCACCGGGTGTACAATTAACGCAACGATTAACGGCCTGTTCGTCACCGCCGGCGGGACGACTCCGCTGATCGCCAGCAAGAGCACCGTTGGCATCAACGAGACCTTCGGCATTGTCGCTGTTAGCGGATCGCAGATTGCCTGGCAGTCTGTGGCCAACGGACTGTTCGTCTCCGCATCCGCGACTACCATAACCCTGACAGCCAGCCGTTCCACGATCGGCAATACGGAGCTTTTCAGCTCGGGTTCGATGGGGGTTGGCAAAATATCGTTCAAATCAGCCGCCCTCGGCCAATATGTGTCGGCCGACGCCGCTGGAAACAATCCGCTTATCGCCAACAGGGCCTCCGCGGGCAGCTATGAAACGTTCTTGCTCGGCGGAACGGGGATTGCCACCACCCCCGATGGCTTCAGCGCTTCGGGCGGCGATACATCCGTGGCGCTCACTTGGAATGAAGAGCTCGGTGCGACCGCTTATAGCGTGAAGCGTGCGACCGCCAGCGGCGGCCCATTTGTCCAAATCGCCACCCCTTCGGCTAATCGCTACACCGACACCGGGACGAACGGCGTGACTTACTATTACGTCGTATCCACCGTAAGCGGCACCAGTGGGGGCAGTCCAAATTCCACAGAGGTCAGCGCCACGCCGCAAGCGGCGCAACTCGCATTTCCAACCGGGCTGAACGCGACAGCGCTGAGCGAATCGCAGTTGACGGTGAGCTGGATCAACAACGCTCCGACGGCGACAGCCTGTGTCTTGCAGCGTTCGTTGCATGGGGTGGGCAGTTGGACCACTCTTTCCAGCCAGCCTCCCGGAACCGGCCTCTATGCGGATGCGAACCTGAGCGCCGCCACGAGCTACGATTACCGCGTTCAATCCACCGGAACCGCGGGCGCTTGCTCCGCCTGGTCTTATATCACAACGACCACTCCGGCGGGAATTGGCGACGGCATTCCTGGCGCGTGGAGATTGCAATACTTCGGAAACGGTCTGACGGTGACCGCCTTCTCGGCCGCCAACGCCGACCCCGATGGGGACGGGATGACCAACCTGCAGGAATTCCTCGCCGGAACAAGTCCCGTAGACCCCGCAAGCATATTTCGAATCACCTCGATCGCGAAATCCGGCAACGACATCGTTGTCCAGTTCGCGTCTATCGGCGGCAAAACGTACGGGCTGGAGTGGGCGACCGGTCCGGCAATGACAGCTTCATGGTCGATCGTTCAGGACAACATCGCCGGCACCGGCGCCGCGGTATCAGTGACCGATCATGGAGCCGCATTGAAGCCCAGCCGCTTTTATCGGGTGATTCTCCGGTAGAGGCGTCCGTTCCCAATCTCGGTTTCGCAGAGCATGGGTTGCGGCAAAGACGCTCAGTTCTTTTTCGATCCCGCGGGCTCGGGCGTGAAGGCACGCCCGCTGGCGAGGATTGCCTGCCAGCGCTCGCGGCATTCTTTGGCCATGCTCGCGGTTACTTCGGGGAACTTGCCTTGGACGTCGCTATTCTCGCCCGGGTCGGCTTCGATGTCGTATAGCGCCGCTTTACCGCCGGGCAGCGCGTGGTATTTGAAGCGAGGGCCGCGCAATGTAAGATGATGATCCTCGAACTTCCGCTGTGTGACGTCGGATACGCCCCGTTCCGGCGAACCCGGCCCCGCGATCGCCATGCGCAGTACTTCAGGGTGCCAGGCAGTGACTTGGGCGTCGTCCAGCGATGCGCGCAGGCTCACCCCGGTGAAAGGCAGATGCGGTATCGCGCCGGCTTCGACCCCGGTGAGGTCGAGCAATGTGGGCAGCAAGTCCTCGACGCCGCCAAATTGCTTGCGGTCGCCGGGCTTGACGTGCCCCTGCCAGCGCATGAGCAATGGCACGCGGTCGCCGTTTTCCCAAACGAGCGTCTTGTGGCCGCGCAGGTTGGCGATATTGCGCTTCATCCAGTCCTCGTCCTTGAAGAGATCCTCCATGCTCTTCGTTTCCGCTTCGGGACTCGTCGGCCCGTTGTCGCTGAGGAAGACGACGATCGTGCGGCGTTCCTGCCCTGTTTCCTTCAAGCCATTGAGCAACCGACCAACGCATTCGTCCATGTGGGCGATGCTGCCGTAGCACGCGGCGAGATTCTTCGAGCAGCCCCGCGCGACGAAAGGTGCGCTGTATTTCTCATCGCATACCCACGGCAAGTGCGGAATGATGAAAGCGACCGAAGCGAACCATGGCGCGTCGCAATGCTCTCGCATGTAGTGAAGCGCGTAGTCCGTCCAGATGTCGGCGGTCCAACCGTGGCCGCGCTCGCTGCCCTTTGGTTTCCACAGCAGGGGATCGCGATGCTCGTAGGTGCCGATGCCGAGCCAGTCTTCCCAGCCGAAATCGCTCGGGGTTTTCTTGCCGACCTTTGCGCAATCGAGCTTGCCGACATGCATCGTGCGATAGCCCGCCGATTTGAAAAACGCCGGCAGGCGCGTCTCGTCATCGCGCAGGCCCGCGCGTTCGCCCACGCCCCAGATGCCGGTAAGCAAATGATCGCGCCCGGTGAACAGTGCCGCGCGCGTAGGCGAACACGCCGCGGCAACGCTGAAATTCCGATACACCGCCGACTCGCCTGCAAGCCGATCCAGATTCGGCGTACGCACGAGTCGATTGCCCGTGAAGCCGAAGTCGCCGTAGCCCTGGTCGTCCGCAATGATGAGAAGGACGTTGGGCTTGGTTGCCGCCGCGGCATCGACTGCAATGAGCATGGCCGGCGGAGGCAGCAGCAAAGCGATGATCAGTGGAAGGGCGTTTTTCATCGGGCGCCACTATAACGGCGCCCTCAGGCTGAACGCTATTGCAAAAGCGATCTTTTCGGCATTGGCTTTGAGCCACAGGCGATTAGCCATGAAGGGGCGTTCCATACCCTTGGCGGTATAGACCGCGCTTTCAGCGCTAATAGCCCGATGCTGAAAAGTCCTTGGGCGTTGCCCCATCTGGTATGGAACCCGACCCGAATGGCGCTAACTTAAGGGCCCGTCACAAAATAAGTGTCACAATCTGGCTTGTTCTTTTCGGCGCTGCCGGCGTTGCTCGTCAGTCAAAGATCGCAACGGATATGCTCCTTCCTCGCGCCTTGGCATCGCCAAAAACTCCTGCGCCATCTTGTAACACTTATTTTGTGACGGGCCCTTAAGGAGAACTTTCGCTGGGTATTGGAGCCACGAACAAGCGGAGCGGCGACGGATGCGGTTTCGGGGGAGCGCATGCGCCCTCGCGTGCGGGCGTCGGCGCCCCCGCCGATGCCGTTCCGGGTGCCAGGGCGCGTTCGTCCTCTCAACGATGCCTTTGGCGGGGGCGCCAAGGGCCACAGGCGAGGCGCCTGCGCTCCCCGGAGTCCATAGCCCGGGCGCTGACTCAGACATCCTGACCTCTTCTGGAAAGAACGGCCGGATTGAAGAATGAAAATGAGCCCAACGCCGGCACGGTCCGAAATGAATGAACCCAAAACGGCAAAGGAGGCTCGTGGAGTGCGGTGAAGGGCCCTTTTCATTACCCACAAATCGGAAGCCGAGCACGGAAACCGGAGCGGCCCATATTATTTGTCATCCTGAGCTTGCGAAGGATCTCACGGAAGGCCAGCCGGCGTTAGGTCACCATTCACCGTTCTCGAAGCTGACAGCGCCGCCCGGCGAGCCGTCAGTTCCGACTACGTGCCGACTGAAACGAACGTCGCGATCGCCTCGTGAGATCCTTCGCAGGCTCAGGATGACAACGTTCGGGGCTCCGTTCTCACTCCTGCGCCCATCGGCTCATCGCTGTGGAGGCAAACAGGCCTTGCCGCAGTCCTATAACACGCTGGCGCGACCACAACGCGCCACGGCTTCGCCGCTCCGAATGGTCTCATGTCCATTCCAGGTAGAGATCAGGATGTCTGTGACTGCAAATAACGCCACCATTTGTCCCAAGACGCCCTTAACTTAGTGCGATTCGGATCGGGCCTTTAGCCCTGATTCCGGCGAAACAGACCAACCGCATCTCCTCAGCTTTTGATTGAAACTGGGCGCGACCACGCTATTTCACAGAGCGCCCTTATACGGCATATCGGGCCTATTTTAACAGCGTCCCGTGGGGAAAAGTCGAAAAATGACGCTGCCGCAACGCCGGCATAAGAAACCCCGGTCCTCTCGCGAGAACCGGGGTTCCGTTCAATTGCAAATCGATAATTGCCGATTGCTAATGGGGCGCGCCCGCCCTCCAAATTATCAATCTAAAATTATCAATTATCAATACCGATAGTGATCCGGCTTATACGGCCCTTCCACCGGCACGCCCAAATAGTTCGCTTGCTTCTCGCTGAGCACGGTCAGCTTCACGCCGATCTTGCCCAGGTGCAGGCGGGCGACCTCTTCATCGAGCTTTTTCGGCAGGATGTAGACGCCGGGTTTGTTGGTGTCCTTGTTGGCCCAGAGGTCGAGTTGCGCCAGCGTCTGGTTGGAGAAGCTGTTGCTCATCACGAACGAAGGATGGCCCGTGGCGCACCCGAGGTTCACCAGGCGGCCTTCGGCAAGCAGGAACATCTCGTGGCCGTCCGGGAAGACATACTTGTCCACCTGCGGCTTGATGTTGACGCGCGTAATGCCGGGAGCGGCGTTGAGGAGGTCCACCTGGATTTCGTTGTCGAAGTGGCCGATGTTACAAACCACAGCCTGGTCCTTCATCTTCCGCATGTGCTCGAAGGTGATGATATCGACGTTGCCGGTGGTGGTGATGTAGAGGTCGCCGCGTCCGAGGGTGTCCTCGACGGTGGTGACTTCATAGCCTTCCATCGCGGCCTGGAGGGCGTTGATGGGGTCGACTTCGGTGACGATCACGCGGGCGCCCTGGCCGCGGAGCGATTGCGCGCAGCCCTTGCCGACGTCGCCGTAACCGCACACGACAGCGACCTTGCCGGAAAGCATGACGTCGAGGGCGCGGTTGATGCCGTCCACCAGCGAGTGCCGGCAGCCGTAGAGGTTGTCGAACTTGCTCTTGGTGGCGGTGTCGTTGACGTTGATGGCCGGGACGAGCAGCTTGCCCTTCTCCAGCATCTGGTAGAGACGGTGAACGCCGGTGGTGGTCTCCTCGGAGACGCCCTTCCATTCTTTGACGATGTTGTGCCAGCGGCTCTTGTCGGCGGTTTGGATGGCCTTCAGCAGATCCTTGATGACTTTTTCCTCGTGGCTGCCCGACGCGCTGTTAACCCAGTCGCAACCATTTTCGAGTTCGTAGCCCTTGTGGATGAGCAGGGTCACGTCCCCGCCGTCATCGACGACGAGTTGCGGCCCGAGACCGCCGGGGAAGGAGATGGCCTGCTCGGTACACCACCAGTATTCCTCCAGCGACTCGCCCTTCCAGGCGAACACGGGCACGCCCGTCGCGGCGATGGCGGCGGCGGCGTGGTCCTGCGTGGAGAAGATGTTGCAGCTTGCCCAGCGGACATCGCCGCCGAGGGCGACGAGCGTCTCGATGAGCACCGCAGTCTGGATGGTCATGTGCAGCGATCCGGTGATGCGGACGCCCGCCAGCGGCTTTGCGGCGGCGTATTTTTCACGGATGGCGATGAGACCGGGCATCTCCTTCTCGGCGATGGAAATTTCGCGGCGGCCGAAATCGGCCAGGGAGATGTCACGGACTTTGTAAGCGGTAGTTGTCATGTTCTATTGTATTCTCGATTGCTTGCGGACCTTACACAGCCGCCTTGAGCGCCTCGACCTTGTCGGTGCGTTCCCAGGTGATCGCATCGAGGTCGTCGATCTTGCCGAAGTGGCCGTAGTTGGTGGTCTTGCTGTAGATGGGACGCAGCAGGTTGAGCTGCTCGACGATGAGACGCGGCTTGAAGCTGAACACGGCGGTCACGGCCTGCTCGATCTTCTCTTCATCGACCGTGTTGGTGCCGAAGGTGTCGATGTGAACGCTGACCGGATCGGGATAGCCGATGGCATACGCGAACTGCACTTCGCAGCGCGTGGCGAACCCGGCGGCAACCACGTTCTTGGCGACCCAGCGGCCCATGTAAGCGGCCGAGCGGTCAACCTTCGACGGGTCCTTGCCCGAGAAAGCGCCGCCGCCGTGCCGGCCCATGCCGCCGTAGGAATCGACGATGATCTTGCGTCCGGTGAGGCCGGTGTCTCCCTGAGGTCCGCCGATGACGAACCGGCCCGTGGGATTGATGAGGAATTCGGTCTTCGCGGTGAGCAGGTTCGCGGGAAGCTGCTTCTGGATGACTTCGGCGATGAGGAAATCGCGAATCTCGCTGTGCTTCACGCATTCGGCGTGCTGGGTAGAGATGACGACGTTGGTGATTTCCACCGGCTTGCCGTCTTCGTAGCGGACGGAGACCTGGCTCTTGGCGTCCGGGCGCAGCCAGTTGACGATGCCCGCCTTGCGAATGCGGGTGACTTCGCGGCCCAGGCGGTGCGCGAACATGATCGGCGCGGGCATCAGCTCGGGCGTTTCGTCGCAGGCATAGCCGAACATAAGGCCCTGGTCGCCGGCGCCCTGCTCCGCGTGGCCTTTGCCTTCCGCTTCGCGCTCGTCCACGCCCTGGGCGATGTCGGCGCTCTGCTGGGTGATCACGTTCATGATGAACACCTTGTCCGCATGGAACACGTCGTCGTCATTGACGTAACCGATCTCGCGGATGGCGTTGCGGACGATCTCGTTGTAGTGCATTTTCGCACTGGTGGTGATTTCACCGCCGACGACGACGATGTTGCTCTTAACGTAGGTCTCGCAAGCCACGCGGCTCTTGAGATCCTGCGCCAGGCACGCGTCGAGAACGGCGTCGGAGATGGTGTCGCACACTTTGTCCGGATGGCCTTCGCCGACGGACTCGGAAGAGAAGATGAAGCTTCTGGGCATGAATGGAATTGGATGTTTGAATTTGAGCACGAGAGGATGTATCTACCAATCGTGATGGGTTGATTGATTACATTTGAACCGTGGGGTGGTCAAGAGGAATTTTTTGAGGGTGGGGTGCCGAAATTTGAATTTACGAACAGCATGTGGGTGAGGCATCGCTTTTTTGTTGCCAAAAGACGTCCAGACGTCTAAACCTCGACGTGTGCGGCATTCCGTCAATATAAAACTCTCTCCCGGTGCGGTGCGCGACGCCATTATGGAAGCGCTGCGGCAATGGCCCGAAGGTGAGACGGTGGCTCGAATTACGGAAGAAGTCGTGCGTTCGCTGGGGCCGACGCCGGCTTCGTCGATACGCTCCTACCTGCGTTTGAACACTCCCGGGGTTTTTCGGCGGGTCGGACGCGGACGGTACGTTTTGAGCGATTCCGGCACAGTTCGCGAGGAGTCGGTGGCGGAACTTGCCTTTGGTGCGATGGCAAATGGCTGTCGTGGCGCTGTGGCATTTCCTTGTGCCAAAATCGGTCGGGCCACCCTTGTGGAAGCCGACTGCTTTGCGTGGTTGGAAAGCCGCGAGGCACAGAGCGTCCATGCGGTGGTCACCGATCCTCCTTACGGGTTGGTGGAATACAGCGCCGATGAGCAGGCCAAACTCCGGGCCGGAAGGGGCGGGGTCTGGCGGATTCCCCCGAGTTTCGACGGTCACCAGCGTGCACCGTTGCCGCGTTTCACCGTGCTCAAACAGAGCGACCTGGCGGCACTCGACTTCTTTTTTCACCGATGGGCGCTGGCGATTCTCCGGGTGTTGGTACCGGGGGCGCACGTGCTCGTCGCGTCGAATCCGTTGCTTTCGTACGTTATCGCCACCGCCGCCGTCCGCGCCGGGCTGGAGCGCCGGGGGGAGATCATTCGGTTGACGATGACGATGCGCGGAGGCGATCGCCCAAAGGCCGCGCACGAAGAGTTTGCCGGAGTCAGCGTCATGCCCCGCTCAATGTGGGAACCCTGGCTGATCTTCCGCAAACCGCTGGAAGGGCGGGCGCAGGATAACCTGCGAAAATGGCGAACCGGCGGGTTTCGTCGTCCCTCGTCCGAGCAGCCGTTTGGCGATGTAATTGCGTCCAGTCCGACACGTCCAGTCGAGCGCGCGGTTTCGCCGCACCCGAGCCTCAAGCCACAGGCGTTCATGCGACAAATCGTGCGCGCGGTGCTGCCTTTGGGCGAAGGGGTTGTGCTCGACCCGTTCGCCGGCGGCGGTTCGACGCTGGCAGCCGCCGAGGCGGTCGGTTACGAGAGCATTGGCGTCGAACGCGATCCTCAGTATTTCACCATCGCCCAAAGAGCGATTTTGCGGCTAGCCGCCTTGCGGGTCTGACTCTCGATAAACCCAGCCTTGGCGCAATTTCAGGATGCCCTCGCGGTGCAGTGTCGCGGTGCGCGTCCCAAGCTCGCCGCGCGCATTTTTTCGGAAATCGGCAACGGTGACGTGACCGAGATAAACTTCCGTAAACCGCAACGGGGTCCGGTCGCGCGCTGGTTCAGTTGTTTCGTCGATTACGTAGACAAAGACCGTCATCCATTGCTCCCGAGCGCCGTGAGTGTCCACCGCACCGCCCGATTTTCGGGTCGTCTTTATCTCCACGCCTTCAACGCCCGCCTTGGTGGCATCGCTGGGATAGGCTCCCCTGACCAGAAGGTCCGGGTGGCCGTTGAAATGCCGGTTTTGTGTCAGCGTTCGCGAGTGTTTCGCCATGCTTGCAGTCATCAGATCTGAAAGAAAGCCCGACATGATTGCAGGTCGCAGGGTATCGTCGAGCCGCTGCAAGCCTTTCTTCAAAAGCAGGGAGTTTACGTCAAAGAAAAAGTCATAAACGTCCTGCATCGCCAGCGAAAAGTCTTCGAGCCGCAACTCGAAGGGGAGTTGGATGGAGGAGTTGAAGCATGCGGGCTTCGGTCGCTGGCGTTCTATGGGCACCTCGAAATGACAGCAGGTTTGAAGTGTCTGCACAACCAATTTGCCGCCTGGCACTCGTCCGCCTGGCATTTCTTTTCGTCCCGGCGCTTGCGGGAAAGCGGTTCTTGCGGCATACCCTTGGGCTGGCATTTTCCCATGAGCAACATCAATTTGGACGGCGCTGAGACCAGCGTGATCAAGACCCTCGGGTTCGGTGGCGCCCCGATGCGGGGCAGCGACCTGAAATCGCGCCTGGTGGGCATCGGCAAAGACGAGCTGTTCAGCATCCTGCAATGCCTCGTCGATTGCGGCTATGTTTCGTGCAACCGGGACCTGGAGAAGGTGGAGGATGTCGACCGGACGACGTTTTTTGTGAATCCCGGTTACGCGAAGGAGCTTCGCGAAGCCATTGACCCGGAGCCAAAGGAGACCAACAAGCGCGTTCGGCGCGTGTAACCCCCCATGAAGCAACTCTGGCCGTGGCCGGCGGCCATCCTCAGCGGCGCGCTTTTGACGCTTTGCTTCCCACCCTGGGAGTGCGCATGGTTGTGCTGGGTCGCGTTGATCCCGCTGATTGCCGCAATCTGGTTCGGTCGGTCCGATCCGGCGGAAGACGCGCTCTGGCGCGAGGTGCGCCGGGGCGCCCTGCTCGGGTACGTCGCCGGCCTGGTCTATTTCTGGGGGGTGTTCTGGTGGCTGACCACGGTGACCGGCCTCGGCTGGTTCCTCCTGCCGTTTTATCTGGCGCTGTTTCCGGCGGCGTGGGGGGCGTTCGCCGGACTGCTCCGCAGGCAGACGGGGGATTTCACCGTGTCGCGCCGGAACCTCTGGCTGGCGTTTGCCGTCGCCGCGGCCTGGGTGGCGCAGGAATGGGTGCGCGGGTGGCTCTTCACCGGCTTCGGCTGGAACGGGCTCGGCGTGTCGTTGTATAAGACCACGCTGCTGATCCAGCTCGCCGAGTATACCGGCGTCGGCGGACTGTCGTTTCTGGTGGTGCTGACGAATGTCATCGGGGCGGTCACCGTGGTGCGCTTTATCGCCGAGGCGCAACGGAGGCGGATTCGTCCCCACTGGGACTTCAGCCTCACGATGGCGCTGATTGCCGCCGACATCGCCTTCGGCATCCGCACCGTGTTCAACCAGCCCAGGCAGCCCGAGACGGAGTTGAAGGTGGCGATGGTGCAACCCAACATCCCGGAGGCTGAAAAGCTGGACCCGGAGTCGGAAAAGACGGTCTTTGACCGCCTCACTTTCCTGACCAACGCGGCTCTGGTGCTCAAGCCGCAGCTTCTGGTATGGCCCGAGGCTGCGACCGTGCGCAGCATTTATGCCGACGAGCGCAATTTCAATTTCGTCCACGACTTCGCCGCCCGCGCCGATTTCAGTTTCCTGCTGGGGACGCTCGATTTCGACAATGACGAAGGCGGACACGATTACAACGTGGCGGTGTTGTTGACGAACCAGGGCGAGTCGATCCAGACCTACCGCAAGATGCACCTGGTGCCCTTCGGCGAGTACATTCCGTTTCGGCATTCGTTTCCGTTCTTCGCTTGGGTCATGGGCGCGCTGGTGCCGGTCGATTTCACCCCCGGCAAGGAACCGGTTCTCTTGAAGACGAAGAATCCGGCGCTGAAACTGGGAAGCTTGATCTGTTTCGAGGACACGCAGGCCGACCAGACCCGGCGGTTTGTCAAAGGCGGAGCGCAGTTGCTGGTGAATGTCACCAACGATGGTTGGTTCCTGAAGAGCGCTGGGTCGCGACAGCACCTGGCCAACGCCGTGTTCCGCACGGTGGAGAATCGGCGTCCGCTATTGCGGGCCGCCAATACGGGGGTGACAGCGATCGTCGACCGCTTGGGGCGGATTACCAACCAGTTGCGCGGTCCCGGCGGGACGACGTTCGTCGAGGGAACCCTGAACGATGTCGTTGCGGTTCCGGCACTCAATGCGCCCAAGACGTTCTTCACGAGGAACGGGGAGTTGTTCTCGGTGCTATGCACGATCTGGGCGGCGGCGATGATTCCCGTTGCGGCAGGGAGGAGGCGACCGTGACGAGGCCGGTCCAGGACGAATTGCCGTTGTTTGCCGAGACGCCTGCGGTTCAGCCGAGGGAGAAGCCCAAAAAGCGCCGCACCAAACAGAGCGACCGGCGGCAGGCGGCTGACGAGCCATCCGCCGGGTGTGACACAGGCGTTTCACCTGTGGTGCCGGCCCCAGCGCCTCCGCAGCACAGGCCGGACGCCTGTGTCACTGTGGAGCCCACGCCGATTCTGAGCGCCACCAGCGCCGCCGAACCAATCCCGGCGGAACCGACGGTCGAAAGCGAACCGGTGGTCGAAGTGCTTCAGGAAATCCCGGCGTTTCCGCAGGTCAGCAAAATCACCCTCCCGGCGAATTCGCTGCTCCCGCATCCCGAACGCGCGCTGGTCGTTTCCATCCATGATGTCTCCCCGTACACCCGCCCGGCGGTGGAACGAATCCTGGCCCAGCTTGAAGCGCTGGGAGTCTGCCAGGTTTCCCTGCTGGTCGTTCTCGATCACCACCGGCGCGGTCACATGTTCGATGACCCGGAGTTCTGCTTCTGGCTGCAACGGCGCGTCGCGCGCGGAGACGAACCGGTCATCCACGGCTTCTTTCACGTCCGCGACCAGCGCCTCAGCGAATCCTTCCGCGAAAAAGTCGTCACCCGCGTTTACACGAAGGGAGAGGGCGAGTTTTTTGACGTCGCGGGAGCGGACGCGTTGCGCATTGTCAACGAGGCGCGGGTGGAATTCCGCAAGCTGGGATTCAATCCGCGCGGCTTCATCGCGCCGGCGTGGCTCTTGAGCGAAGGGGCGGAGCTCGCGTTGCGCACCCTGGAATTCGATTACACCACCCGGCTCGGCACCGTGGAGGATTTCGCCCGCAACCAGGTGTATCACTCGCAATCGCTGGTCTGGAGCGTCCGCAGCGCGTGGCGGCGCATGGTGAGCCGATGGTGGAACGCCTTGCTGTTTCGCCGGCTTGAAAAGAACGGTTTGATGCGCATCGGCATTCATCCGCCCGATATCGAGCACCCGGCGGTTTGGCGCCAGATCTTGCAGCTGACGCAGCGCGCGCTTGCCGATCGCACACCGGTTTCGTATCAAAGTTGGATCGAAACGAGCCGAGGGCCCGCGCATGTTTTGCAAAGCTGATCTCCATCTCCACTCCCGTTACAGCGACCGTTCGGCGGAATGGCTCCTGCGACGCCTGGAGTTTCCCGACAGCTACTCCGTGCCGCTTGCTCTCCACCGCAAGCTCCAGGCCGCAGGCATGCGCTTTGTCACGATCACCGATCACAACCGCATCGACGGCTGCCTGGAAATCGCCGGCCAGCCGGGGACGTTCATCAGCGAGCAGGTGTCCACGCAATTCCCGGAAGACCGCTGCCGCGTGGATTTGCTCGTCTGGGACATTACCGAATCGCAACACCGGGAAATCCAGCGCCTTCGCGAGAACATCTACGAGCTTCAGCGCTATCTGGCCGGGCAACGGATCGTTCACGCCGTCGCGCACCCGCTCTACCGGCTCGACGACAAACTCAACGCCGCACACGTCGAAAAGCTGATCCTGCTCTTTCGCCACTTCGAGGGGGTCAACGGCCTGCGCGACTCGGGCATGGGGGATGTGCTGCGTTTCATCGTAAGCCGGCTTACCCCCCAGCACATCGAGAATCTGGCGAACCGGCACGGCATCGTCCCGACGCACGAGGATGCCTGGAAGAAGGTGTTTACGGGCGGTTCGGACGACCACGGCGGCATGTTCCCCGGCGTCGCCTACACCCAGACGCCCGCGTGCCATACCCCCGCCGAGTTCCTGCGCCACGTGGACGAAGGCAGGTGCCAGGCGCTCGGCAAAGCGGGCACTCCGCTGGCTCTTACGCACGGCCTCTACAACACCATTTACCGGTTTCTGGGCGACAAATTCCTGCGGGGTTACAATGCCAAGACAGGGCTCATCTCGGTGGTCTTCAACCGCTTCATGGAGGGCAACGATCCGACCACCATCACTCTGGCGGACAAGATCGGCCTGATTGCGCAGGGGATTGTCTCCGGGAAAATCTTCGAGCTGGCCAAGCCGGCGCATGTTTCCCTCTGGAAACAACTCTCGGCGATGTTTACCCGAAGCGACGTGAAACAGCTTCTCGCCGCGCAGGTGCAGGGAATCGAGGAGCCGGAACGGCGAGCCTTTCTCATCGCAAACCTGTTTGTCAGCCAGCTCGCTTTCCGATTCTTCACCGAGTTCATCGCGCAAGTCAGCGGCGGCAACCTCATCCAGGCCATCCAGGACATCAGCGTGCTGACGCCGATCCTGCTGACGGTCAGCCCGTACGTCTACTCGTTCCAGACGCAATCGCCGCCGCGCGCCATGCTGCGGGACTTGTGCAAGCGGGTCGCCGGGGAGATGCCGCCGAGTCTGCGGAACATCAAGCGCGCGTGGTTCACCGACACGCTGGAGGACGTCAACGGCGTCGCCACGACCATCCGCAAAATGACCGCCGCCGGCATTGCCGACGGAGCGCAACTGGTCGTCGTGACCTCCCGCCCGGAGATCAAGCCGCTGGGCATTCCCATCAAGAACTTCGTGCCCATCGGCGAATTCGAGCTGCCCGAATACGAGCTGCAAAAGCTCAGCTTCCCGCCGATCCTGGAAATGCTCGACTACATTCACCGGGAACGGTTTACGGAGCTGATCATCAGCACGCCGGGGCCGGTCGGGATCACGGCTTTGCTGGCGGGCAAACTGCTCCGGCTCCGGTGCGTCGGCATTTATCACACCGATTTCCCGCAGTACGTCCGCATCCTGACCGACGACAGCTTCCTTGAGACGCTGACTTGGACGTTCATGCACTGGTTTTATTCGCAGCTCGACCTGCTGTTCGTGAATTCCGGGCATTACCGGGACTGCTGGGTCGAGCGCGGGATCGCGTCGGAAAAGATCGCGATTCTGCCGCGGGGGATCGACACGGAGCTGTTTCATCCCAGGCACCGCGATCCCTCGTTCTGGAAGCGGTTCGGAAAATGGGAAGGCAAGGTGGTTTTGCTCTACGTGGGCCGGATTTCGCGGGAGAAAGACCTCGATGTGATAGCGGCGTCCGTGCGGCGGCTGCTGATGGATGGCGCGCCTGTGCAAATGGTTTTCGTCGGGGGCGGCCCGTATGTGAAGGAGCTGCGCGAGGTGCTGCCCGAGGCGTGTTTCACCGGATCGCTCAGCGGAGCCGATCTGGCGGCCGCCTACGCTTCCGCGGACGTGTTTCTATTCCCGAGCACGACCGATACGTTCGGCAATGTCGTCGTGGAGGCGCACGCTTCCGGGCTGCCGACGGTGGTGTCGGACACGGGCGGTCCCAAAGAACTGGTATCCGACGGAGAGACCGGGTTCATCACGCGCAGCCTCGATGTGGAGCACTTCACGCGTTGCGTCCGCCAGTTGGTGGAAGACCCGGAGTTGTGCCGGCGAATGGGCGCCCAGGCCCGCGCCGGCGTGCAAGACCGGGACTGGTCGCTCGCCTTCCGCAAATTCTGGGCGTTCTCGCCGGAGTAGCCCCGCGCCAGCGTCTTATAGGACTGCGGCGAGGCCTGTTTGCCTCCACAGCGACGAGTCGATGCGCGCAGGAAACGGCTTCGGGTAATTCCTGAGACCGATCGCTTCGAAGGCGGTGGAGATTCCTTTCCATTACCCACAAGTTTGCAAATCGGGCGCAGGAGTGAGAACGGACCCCCGAACGTTGTCATCCTGAGCCTGCGAAGGATCTCACGAGGCGATCGCGACGTTCGTTTCAGTCGGCCCGTAATCGGGACGGACGGCTCATTGGGCGGCGCTGTCAGCTCCGAGAACGGTGAATGGTAGCCTAACGCCGGCTGGCCCGCCGTGAGATCCTTCGCAAGCTCAGGATGACAAATAATATGGGCCGCTCCGGTTTCCGTGCTCGGCTTCCGATTTGTGGGTAATGGAAAGAGCACTTCACCGCAGTCCACGACGCTAGCGCGAGCCTCCTCTGCCGCTTTGGGTTCATTCATTTTGGACCGCGCCGGCGTTGGGCTCATTTTCATTCTTCAATTCGGCCATTCTTTCCAGAAGAGGCCAACGGCCCACTGCCATTAAGTTAAGCCTGGAGCCTCTAGAAACGCGTGCTCGTTCCCAGGCTCCTGCCTGGGAATGCAATATCCCCGGAGGCTCCAGCCTCCTGCCGGACCTCCAAAAGCACAGCACACCGGAGAGGAGCGGGAGGCTGGAGCCTCCAAAACAGAAGCGTTCCCAGGCTGGAGCCTGGGAACGAGACAGCAAAATGGGCTGGCGGCAGCGTTGCGACTCGGTCACAGCCGCATTGGAGGATGCTCCCTCGCCGCGCCTTGCCGGCAGCCCATTTTGATCGCAACAAATGCGAAGATATACGTGATACAGGGCACTGGGGCTACCGTCGTCGAGGTGTTCCAGGCTGTAGGCCTGGCACAATGCTCAGCGTGGGAATTGTTGCGGGCTTTCCTCACTCCGCCGACAGCAGCTCTCTTGGAGCGTCGGCGGATGCCCGGCGAACGAGTTTCTCCGCCGCCTGCCTGATCCATTCCGAATCCGGCGTGGCGTAAGGGCGGAAGGTTTCCAGGACGCCCTCGTGTTCGTTGTAGAAAATGGCGCGGTGCAGGCCCAGGTTGCCGGCTTTGGGCGAATCGATGAGGCTGGCGGAATCGTTGGCGCTCATCTGGAACACCACGCGCATCTCAAATTCGCTGAGCGCCTTTCGGCTCATGAAACGGTTGATGTTATTGAAGGTGTCCACCGTCGCCACGAGGTGCATTCCGTGGCTTGGGCCCTCGCAGATGAGGTCGTTGAACTGCGCGCCGGTGTTCGCGGGCGCATCGGAACCGCTCATGGAGAACGAGAAATCCTCTTCATAGCGCAATTTCTTGAACCGCTGAATGCCGTAGATGAACAGGAACAACCGGGGCGCGCGTGCGGAAAGCTCGTCGGTGCCGCGCGCCTTGAGTTCGGTGGCGATTTCGTCCAGCGCCGCGGCGACATCGCCGCCGCGGGCGACGGTGACCCCGTGCGGGATGGCGTTG
>Ga0316232_1001907_pt1 | contig 23525 bp, 28 predicted proteins | sample TBHtaG_FD_206006 | JGI IMG/M metagenome (GOLD analysis project Ga0316232, IMG submission 206006) | Freshwater microbial communities from Trout Bog Lake, Wisconsin, USA - TBH18025_13 | ecosystem: Environmental > Aquatic > Freshwater > Lake > Hypolimnion/Profundal zone | place: USA: Wisconsin... | reverse complement strand
ACCAACATAAACATTGATGCAATCTTTCTTCTTTTGGTAATTCTCTATAATAAGCGGGGAAACCATTAGGATATGCTACTTCATTACTCATTATTTTCTCCTTCTTTTGGGTATTCATTTTTAGGACTATCAGATTCTTTAAAATCTTCTTTAACTTTGTTCATTTCTGCTTCTATTTCTTCATAACTCCAAGGAAAAAATCTCTTATGAGTATCCGAAAATGTATCTATTCCGACATCCATTTTTCTAAACTTTGATTTTGGGATATTATTATGGGAATGTCCATGAAGCATAATTGCTTTAGCTCGATAAGCAGAAGGCCAGCTTTCTAAAGGATAATGACTTAGAAATAATAATTGTCCATTAATATTTATCATTTTAGAAATAGATAAAGTTTTGTCTAATACAGCGTAACCACCGATTATTTCTATTTTTCTTTTCTTTATAAGATTATTTAAAAGACCTTTTGAATAAGCCATTCTTAATGCCTTATCATGATTCCCAAGAATAAAATATTGCACACCGTTTAATCTTTCAATTATTTTTACAACATTTTCTGGATCGGCTTTGTAAGCAAAATCACCAAGATTCCAAACTTCATCTTTATCGGAAACTACTGAATTATGATTAACAATAATAGCCTCTAACATTTCTGTACTATTTTTAAATTCTCTATTACAAAATCGAATAACATTATAATGAAAATGGTGTTGATCAGACGTAAAAAATTGCATTGCTTATCCTTTCTTTTAGCTGTCAAATGGCTTAAAATAAAATTCTCCTGTTTTTGCAGCCTCTTTCCTTGATATTTCTTTATCCTCCACTTCCATTATTTCTTTTGCCTTCTCAAGACTAACCGTTCAATCGAATCTATCAAAATCTACAAGTAGACGTTGACTGACTCTTTTGTTTGTAAGCGGCACCGTATGGTCCGCTCAAGAACCGATCCCGAATGTTCAAAGCCGCCACTAGGTCAGCATTGCCAGAATGACCACAACTCTGGCATTTGAACATCTCTCCTGACCGGTTATTGCTATCAGTATGGTTACAGGCTGGACATCTCTGACTGGTAAAATAAGGTAAAACCGTTCTGAAACTAACACGGTTAGCTTCACAGTTCATCTCAACCTTATCCAACCAATAGCGGTAATTCCAACTACCGATAGAAGAACGCATATTTAGGCTCAAGCGTCCTTTGAGTTTGGTGTTTCTACCAATTCCTTGAAGTTTCTCTACCACAACCAAGTCAGCATCTTTAACGACTTCCTTGGCTACTTCGCAAATCCTTTGATGCAAGGCGTTGATTGCACGTTGCTTTCCTTTTGAGCCTTTCTGGCAACGCTTGCTTCTCTCGATGAACTTCTTTATATCGTTGCCGTATTGCTTTCCTTCGCTAGTAGAAGCCAAAGCATTTATGCCAGAATCAATGCCAATAACTTTGTCGCCATCTTTCTTTGGTCCAGTCTCACGTTCAAAGGCAAACTGGACATAATCTTTGGTTACGACATAAGCATTGCATCTTTCTCCCTTTGATGCCATCTCTCTATAGTGTTTATGGAACTTAATGGGAATATCTAAGATAATGTTATTCCCAATTGAAGCAAGATGGAGCCAAGCATCAAACGCATTCGCATCTTTTGGTTTCTGCAAGTCTGCTATTGTACAGGAAATTCTCATGGAATCGCCGTTATGATTTGGCTTATGCGGCTTTAAGGTTGCCAACTGATTCTTTTTCTTCTTCAGTTTAATGTGCAGGTTGTTGACTTTCCTGCGATTCTTTTTGGTTGTCAGAGGAGTCTTGTTGATCTTCTTTTTAATGTCGGATATGCAAGTCTCCATCATTTCCTTGTTTGATTCTTGAACCAACTTAACGGAAGAAACCATGTCAAGGGCTTCTCTTGCGGCTACCTTCTTCAACCTTGCCGATAACCAAGAGTCTGAAGAATTTACAACATCCTTAAGCAGCTCCGCTTTTGAAACTGGCTTATCCCAGAAGAGGTTGATGAAATGGCTGACAACTTTACCATATTCAGCCAAAACAACATTAAGTTCAAGACGCTTCGATTGCGTCATAAACTTCAATGAACACTTGGTTGAACGAGTGATCTTCATGATATCTTTAATTCTCCACAAAGAGGACATTTCATTCCATTACGAACATCTAAATGGCAACCGCTTATTGCTCTCTCGTCATAAGAGTCAAGTTCTTGCTTTTCCGCTTTTGTTAGAGACTGAACATAACCTTCCTGCTCTTCCTTCGACCATTGAGATTTATCAGAAATGCCGCACAGAATCAAATACTTAACTTCTTTTTTGTTCATTCTTTTTCTCCAATTCTTTTTCTAGCTTCTTTTCTTTCCTTCTCTTGGCAGATCTCTTTCCGTAGAGTCTGCCACTAAACACCGCCATCAACATCATGATGTCGTTAGTTAATTCTTCTTCATCGTTTGCCGCTATCGTTTCCACGCACTCAATGACAACTCCATAACTGGAAAAGAACTTGTTTAGAACATTGAACTGGAATCTTGTCAGCCTATCTTTGTGCTCGACAACGACTATTGAAATCTTCTTTCCAAGAACCAAGTCAAATAACTTATTCAGTCCTGCTCTAGTATCTGAAAGTCCAGAACCGACATCCTTAATAATATACTCTACCTTGTACTTTTTCTTCGCAGAATGTTCAGACAGCCTTTGACTCTGCCTATCCAAGTCACCTTTTTGCTTCTGTTCATGACTGCTTACTCTGGCGTATGTACAAACTGGCTTATCTTCCTCTACAATCGCTTCTTCCTTATGTCCCATAAAGGCGTTGATATCAGAAAGTCTATAGCGTCTATGTCCCCCTTCTGTTTTAACAGACTTGAGCTTACCGGAAGTATCCCACTTTCTTAAAGTGACACAAGATATTCCAAGTATCTCTGCCGCCTCCGATATTTGTATGAGTCTATCCATTATTTTTTCCTTCTTGGGATTTTTGGATGAACTCTACGATCATTTCTTTTGAATCGTCAACGAATTTTTGGAACTCTTGAAGAGAAGGTTCGTAACCTAGATCAAAAGGAATTGGGTAGATATCTCCGCTTTCCAGTTCAAATTCTGTATTTGAAACTCTGATCACCTTGAGTTTTTTATCTTTTAGTTCCTGCATGATTTTCCCCCATTTTATGCGTTTCACGGTTCTGTCTCCTTATTGGTTCGAGATTATTATACAATTATCCTGCAAGAAAAATGAAGTAAGAGAAGATTTTTATAGATTCTTATTCAACGGTACTAACCCTTCCTGTTTCAATTACATATTTTGCTAATTTATTAAGTTTAACAGAATCTTGGCAAAGTTTCTCTATCATCTTTGTAACATCTCCAATATCTGTTGCCGTTTGCATTATCATGCAAGATTTTAAACTTCCAAGCAAATCATCAGAAATTTTTGGCGTTAGACTAATTGAACCATTCCATTTATTTACTATTTTGCTCATTATTTATCCTTTCCATCGTTCTTTTTCTTTTTCTTTGTTTTGTCTTCTGTGTTTTCTGTATTTTTTTCTAAATTATTTTCTCCAGTATCTACTAAAGGTAATAATTTATCAGCAGTTGTTAAAGTTATTTTTCTACTCCCTCCAACTTGGTCAACTATGTCTTGTATTAATTTTTTAATAATACCAGAATTCTCTAGATTCATTCCTGTTATATTCTCTGGTTTTTGGCTATCCGCAATAATACTTTCAACCATTTGTTCAGGAGTATATTTGTTCTTTTTAAAAGGCCCATTTTTTAAAGCTATAAACTTACTTAAATCAGCAATAGTTGTTTCTCCAGATTGAATTTGTTTCTTGAAATAATTAAATTTCTTAGCAACTAATTGTTGAAGATTGTCTACATTTTCTTGAGTAGAGTCTAAAGGTATAAATCCATTTGTTATATCATATGCTGCTAATTCAAATAAATATCTATCTGCTTTTACAGCATCTTCAAAATAAGGTCCACCAAAATTAAAGATAAATCCATCACTATTGTTCATAATTCCCCTTTTTTATTATTCTTTTATTATGGCTTATTCCCCTTCACTATTCAAATAAATAGATGTACTCATCTAAAGTTGTAATATCATAATATCTAAAATATTCTAATATTCTTTCTTTGTTTAATTTTAACTTATTAATTTCTGGAAGATTAGGTATGTTGCTATCCATCTTCTTTAATGAATAAGCCAATCTAACCCTTTCTTCAAAAAGTAAAGCCATAATCTCAGACTTTACCCCTTTAATTCTTAACAAATCTTTATCAAAAGAGTTTAAAACTCCTGTATAAGGCATATCAAATGTAATTTCAGGATATACTATTTTACCTTTTTCAGATTTTTTATTTTTAAGTTCTTCAAATATAATTTTAGGGTCATATCCATCCTTTATTAACAATGGATCTTTAAAATCTGAAAACATCTTTCTAGAATCAGCATACTTTATTTTATACGCATCTATTGTCTTTTGCCAAGTTCCATATTTCTTTATTTCTTTTAAAGCTGTTTTAGGACCAATTCCAGAAACTCCCTTTATATTATCTCCATCATCTCCCATTAATGCAGAAACATCTAAAAATTGAGATATTGTAATTCCATTTTCAATTTCCCAATCATTTTTAGTAATTCTCTTTTGTTTCATTCCATCCCATAAAGAAACATTATCGTCTAATAACTGAGTATAATCTTCATCAGAAGTTACAACAATAATTTCATTGTCCTTCTTTAGAATATTAACATATGATGCAATAACATCATCTGCTTCAAAATTCTCCAATCTAACTTGAGGTATACCTAATTCATTTATTGCTCTTTGTAAAAATGGAGCTTCTTGATAAAAGTCCTTCAATTCTTGTCGCATTTTATCAGGATCTCTTTCTCTATTCTCCTTATATCCATTAGGAATAATACCATTCTTTACTGCCTCATTTGCCTCTGATATTCTTCGTTTTGATTTTCCATCCCAAACCATTAAAAATTGATAATCTGGATAGTTTTGTTTTAAAGAAAACAAACTATTAAATGTTCCATAATGAACACCTGTTGGTAAATTTTCTTTAGATCTTAAAGAAGCATTAGCAAAGCTGCATCTTATTGCTAGGTTATTCCCATCTATTAAAATATATTTCATTTTTATTCCTTTAAGGATATTATACATTATTACCCCATTTTTGAACTGCTTCTTTAAATCGTGGATCTAGTTCAACTAATTTATAATCTACCCACTTTTTCTCTAAGTTATCCATAGTGTGATATCTATAATAAAATGTTCTCAAACTAGGAAGAAATGGAAGTCCCTTAGTAACAATTGTTTTACCAATAAACACTCTCCATAGAATAAAAGCATATTCTTCTGACTTATAAGATTTTACATTTAGCCATTTTTTTCTGCTTTCTGGCATCCAAGGAGTTAATAAAGCGATCCAAATAGGTGAAATGAATATAAAGTAATAATTCTTCTTTTCTATTGGTATTTTCCAAGAATTAAATAGCGATTCTAAATTTTTGTTATAAACGGCATATATTTCTCCATTTTCCTCATACTTTCTTCCTGTTGAAAGTACTCCAGCAAGATAAGATATACTTCTTTTATCATATTTTAAACATAATGAAGCACTAAGCCACCAATAACGTACATTATGATATTTTTTTGATGTATGACTTCTAGATTTTGCATAATAAGGACACTCTTTTAACATTTCCTCTATTTCTTTATTTCCATACCAGTAAAAAAGTGGAAAATTTACTACACTTGTCTCTATCTTTCCTGAAATAGTTATTCCATGTAAAAAACTTCCGTTCCAAACCTTCTCAGATATATTAATCTTTTCGTGAAGAAACCATTTCATGTTTTTATTTAATATCTTATTATCAAGATATTCAGGAGAAGGGCTATAACTATTATGGTTCCAAAATTTTGCGATATGCTCTTCTGTATAAGGTTTACCATAATAAAGACATATCTTTGAAGCAGTTTCACACATTGCCATTCTTCTAGCTTCAACTTTATTTTCTTTTTTTATTAAAGGTATATATATGTCTTCCATATTACAAAATATTATCTAAATCATTAGGATCACTTGAATTGTTTTTCTTTTCTACTTGAGGAACTAAGATGAATTTTAACTTCCATTTTAGTTCCTATCTAACATGAGTTTTAACTGTACAAATCTATTATACCACAAAGACCTATTTTCTTGCTGATTTCCTGTAATATACTTTTCTGGCAAATATCTCTTGTCGGAACAAGCTAAAACAGCAGCTAATTCTTGAAGCTCTAATAAATTAGGATCTAATGGATCAATAAATGACTCAATAGATACCTTGAAATCATCAATAGTAACTTCTGTTCTATTGTCTAATACAGCATGTTCTTTAGCCCTAATAACGATAGCCTCAACTTCACTTCCTGTTAATCTCTGACTACCTAATTGAGAAACAACTGTTGACATTGTTTCATTAGTTATCTCAAGTTTGTTTGTTTTAGCAACAATAGAAAACATTTCTTTTAATTCGTCTGAACTATTAGCAGGAAATAAAGGAATACAAAGACCAAAACGCCCCTGTCTTTTCATATCAATAGCCATTAAATCAGGTCTAGATGTCATTGCTATCCACAATTCCCTACCTCTTAAAGAAGAATCACCAATATGAGCCGCAAAAGCCGCAAATACCCTTGTAGAAACCCCACTATCGCCTCCAGAATTTCTATTCCCAAAGACGGCATCAGCTTCATCTACAACAATAATAACAGGGCCAAGGGCTTTAATAATCATCAATATTCTAGTTTGTTGTTTTTCTGTATCTCCTACCCATTTTGACCTAAAATCTCCAATTTCAAGAACAGGTAATCCACATTCACTAGCAAAACAATATACAATAAATGATTTTCCTACGCCAACTCTTCCAGGAAGTAATACTCCTCTTTCAAGAACATCTCTTTTATTGTTTTTAATTAACCAAGCCAATTCCCTAAACTTCTTCTTTGCTGGAATATGAGTAGCAACACTATCAAGAGAAAGTTGCTTATTAGGTTCAACAAATTTAACCAATCCTTGACAAAATTCTTCAATAAGTCTCTTTTTTGTTTCTGCAATATTGTCAGGAGTAATCTTTAAGTTATTATTAATTACTTCACCTAAAAAATGTTGCATACGAACTATATTTAGTCCAGAGGTTCTATCAGCTAAATCTTCAACCCCAATATCTGAAAAATCAGAAAGTTTCTTATCCTTGATTTCTTTCTCTAGCCATCCAGACTTAAGAAAATATAATCTATCTTCTCTATCTGGTAACTCTATGGATATTTGCGCAAAATAAGGATTTCTAATCAAATCTGCCTGTAATTCTGAAATAGATTCTGTAACCAAGAATACACTAATATCAGCAGATCTAATTTCAGGAGATATTCCCCATTTTAAAAGAGAAACAGTAGATTGCCTTTCTTCTAATGACATTCCAGAACTATCAGAAGCAGGAACAATCTTTTCAGCAAAATCAATAATTAAAGTAATTCCTTTCTTATCTTCTGCCATTTTCATAAAATAGCGTTTTAAAATAGGAGCTAATTTAACAAAATCTTTTGGCAATCCATTTCTAGAATAAGCGGTCTTTTCGGTAGTATCATAGACATCAAGCCATTTAGTAAATTCTGCTTGAACTTCTTTATTCTTAAATGTAAGACCATCACCAATATCAAAAAACATAATACAACGATTATTTTCAGGAAATAAACGTTGAGATATAAAAGACTTGAGAGAAACATAGCTTACCACATTATCTTTCTTGATAGGAAATACATCATAGATATTCCCATGAAGTATAAATAGAGAATAAGTCTTACTATTCCATTTTTTAGCAAGATCTGTAACCCATTTCTTATTAGGAGGATTTGTTTGTTCTGACATATTAATTACTAATCCTTGTGCCTCTTCTATTACGAACTGGTCTATCTTCTGTTTCGTCTTCAAGAGGAGTATTAACCTTTACATCAAAACCAACTCTTTCAGAAGAAGTTGGAAGTTCGCCAGAATAATCCTTGAATTCTGTTAATTCATTAAGCCATTTATTTGTTTCATCAAGATGCTGCATACTAGCATCAATTCTTTCACTAATAGCATCAGCATTTCTACTTGCTACTGCTTCATCTCTTAATAATTTAATTTGAGCAGAAAGCCTTTCTTGTTCTGCTGAAACAAGTTGAATGTTAGTCTTAGCTTGTTCAAATCTATCTAATCTCTTTTGTAAGACGCTAACCTTATCAGTAAATGAATTTAACAGTCTATTTTTAGCATCTAAAGTATTACCTTTAGTTGGATCATCTTTAATCTTATCTATTTCTGCTTGAACTCTTTGAACATCTTTTTTAGAATCTTCTATTTCTTCTGGAATATCTTCATGTTCTGTTGTTTTAATAAAAGATTGAAGTGATTCTTCAATGCCTAATAGCTTTAGATATGTAAACATTAATTCATCAATTTTTCTAAGTCTAATATCTGTTGCGGCATCTTGAGAAGAAATTGTTTCCAGAGTACTTTTCTCTATTTCTTTACAGATATCAGAAAGTTCTAAATATTTTTTAGCTCTATCATAAGACAAAGCGTTTATCATCTTATTTCTTTTTGTATTAAACTCTTGAATTAGAGATTGATTCTTTTGATTTTCAATATTTTTATACTTTGCATTTACTTTGTCCTGAAAGAATTTCATATCAGGCAAAAATAGCCAAGATAAACCATAAGCTACAACCCCAATAATTAAAGAAAGCCAACTTGCTATAACTAAGCCAAGTCCAATTGTGCCACAGGCTACATAAAGATGCAACTTACTTTTCTTATATTCGTTGTAGTAGTTTATTCCGTCCATAATAGAATCCCTTATTATTGCTATTGCAATTAAAACAATAAGATATCACAAATTAATTAAATCGTCAATAGAAATTTTTTAGTGAAAGAACTTCACTAAAGTTATCCAAACAATTTTAGAAGCTCAAGCTCGTGTTGATTTGCCTTAAATTCTTCTTTGGATAATAAAGAACCTTTTGCAGGAGAACTATTTTCAATTCTAGTAAGAAGTTCTCTAACCATGTCATTAAACCATCTCTTTTGTCTCATTTCTTCTGGAGATATATCTGGTCTAGGAGCCTCTAATATTTCAACTAAATGACCAGGATTTGCTTCCATTCTAAATACTCTATCTCCAAGATAAACTGCTTCTTCCATAGAATGTGTTACAATAATAACAGTTGATTTAATCTCTTTCCATAATTGAACAAGTAATTCTTGCATACGAAGACGAGTTTTAGGGTCAAGCGCACCAAAAGGCTCATCCATTAAAATAATCTTAGGTTGAAGTATTAAAGTTGCTGCTAATGAAACTCTTTGTTGCATACCTCCAGAAAGTTCATTAGGATATTTATCTTCTGAACCTTCTAGATTAACCTTTTTAACCCATTCTCTTGCCCTTTCTCGTCTTTCTTTTCTTCCAATACCATTAAGTTTAAGACCAAAAGCAATATTGTCAACTACATTAAGATTAGGCATTAAAGAATATCTTTGATCAACAATTCCCCTATCTTTACTTGCTCCATTTATATTACCACCAAAAATTACAATATCGCCAGTTGTTTGAGGATAATGAGGAGTAAGTCCCGCTATCATCTTTAAAATAGTAGACTTGCCACATCCAGAAGGGCCAACTAATGCAACCATTTCCCCTTCATCTTCATTCTTATATATATCAAATGAAACATCTTGAACTGCAAGTTTATTGCCAAATTTCTTTGTTACATTTTTAAAATGAACTATAGAATTGGAAGGAGGAAGTAATTTAATTTCTTTTGCTGCTTCAATCTGTTTTGTTTCAATAGTTGGAATAATACTAGATACAGTATTAGCACTATTTTTAGAATCATTTAGGAAAAACCTCTTTATATCTAAATTCATGATTCTCTCCTATGAGGAAACATATTATCACCAACTGTTTTCCATATTTTGTCACAAATTGTTGCTACAATGACAATAATAATGATAATAGCAAAAATAGAACAAGTTTGGCCTCTTCTTTCAGAAATTGACATTAAATATCCAATTCCTTCTTGTCCATTAACAACTTCTGCCAAAATAATCCATCCCCAACCCACTCCATAAACTCCTCTTAAATGATCCCAAATATCAGGCATAGCAACAGGTATAAGAACATCTTTAACTAATTGCCATTGACTTGCCCCTTTTGTTTTTGCAACATCAAGATATGACGGATCTACATTGTTAATTGATTTAATAATTAAAGGAAGAAGAACTGTAAAACAAGCAATAAATAAGAATCCTATTTTTTGTACTTCTGCGCCGCCCCACCATGCCATTGTTAAAGGAATAAATGAAATGATAGGAACATAAGAACCTACTAATGCTAATGGTCTAAAGAATGCCATTATAGCAGGAAATGAAGCCATAAAAATACCAAGAGTAGATGCTAAAACAACTGCTAATGAAAATCCTATGAAAATTCTCTTAAAAGAAATAATAACACTTCTTACTAATCCTTGTTCTAAATGAAGTTTTGGAAACGCCAATAATACTTCTTTAGGAGATGGTAAAATAAGAGGCGAAAGAATCCTATCTTCAACTCTATCTCCTTTTGTTACAATATACCATCCAAGAACTATCAACCCAACAAACAGAAATGTCAAAAAGATAGATAATTCAGAAGAAATATCTTTTCTAACAGTCATATTAAGAAGTCTAATTATAACAGCAAGAGAAAATGAAAATATAAGAATAAACATGATCAAGTTACTCATTATTCCTCTTTCTATTCCTGATTAATAAGGAATAAGACAAAACCTAATACAGCAATAACTCCCAAACTAATAATACAAACTTCTTCCCATTTTGGAGAATTATTCCTATCATACATTTCGTCTGTTTCTTCTAAAACAACTGGAGAATTAGTTTCATAAGAATACGATGGTAAAAATATATTATAGGGACGAATAACCCCACAATAACAAAAATATGGACGATGATAATAGTGAACTCCATAATTATCAAATACATAAAATGGCCTTGTTCCAGAGATCATATATGAACATCCCATTCTTCCAGAAGAAAATCCTCTACTTGAATATCTAAAAGATACTGATCTAGTTGCTGACCTTCCAAAAGAAGAAGTAGTACATCTAGAACTTACATTAGCCGATTTACTAATAGAAGAACTAGAATGTGATTCACTAACAGTTGAATGAGAAGTTGAAGAAGAATGAGAACTACTAGAAGAGTGGGAACTGCAAGAAGAATGTCCTCCTCCAGAAGCCCCTTTTGCAAAAACATTTTGAAAAGAGAATAATACTGCCAAAGTTAATATAGTTATTTTTACATTCATGTTAGTTCCCTAAGAAATCAAATGCCTTATGAATTACAGATAAACATACTTCTCTACAAATTAGCCATTTTAACCATGCAAAGGGGACAAAAAAGAAATCAATTATCGCCCAAAATATATCACCATGTATTGCATGTCCTATCATTGCTGTTGCTAATGCTATTAAAAAATAAATAAATTCTCCGACTTTTTTCATAATTGCCCTTTTCTTTATCGTATCTGTCCTGTTTCAAAATTAACATTTTCTATTGCTTGAGAAAATCTTTCTAAAATTAGTTTTTTAACTCCGTCATTTATGTCCATATTGAAATTTTTAAATCTTCATATACGTTTCTGTCAACAAGGGGAAACAAATCAACTGTTTTTCCATTTCCATTACAATCCAATATTTTTAAATCTATTCTCATTTTATAAAGCTATGGGGATAAGAAGTAGAGTTTTGCCTACTTCTTATCCCTTATGTATTGTTATTCTCCACCTTCTAACGGAAACACCTTAATGTCCGTTCTACGGTTTTTCTTGTTTTGGAGTTTATCTGTTGGATCTGTACATCCAGCCATAGGATTATCCCATCCATTTCCAATAACTTTGAACTTATTAGGATCAAACTTTGGATATTTCGCTAGAATTGCCTTCTTAACAGATTCAGCTCTATCATAAGATAACTTCTTAATTGCATCAGAAGGAACAACACCCTTCATAGATGCATCTGTATTGCCTTCAATTACAATATAGGCATTACCGAAGTTAGCCGAGATTTCTGCAATCTTATTCAAGGATTGAGTAATTGAAGCATCATAATTAGTATCAATATCCCACTTACCAGCAGGGAAAGCGATACTAATAGGTGTAGTAAGAATCTGACTTTCACTAGCCTCAAGATTCTTAAATACCTGATTAGGATTAAAGTTAGGCTGAGACAAATCAGTACTATTCTTATACTTTTCTGCCAAAGACAGAATAATCTGAGCTTCCTTAACCTTACCAGCAGAAACAATAGTATCAATAGCACCAAGATTCTGATAAATCATAGATGCTCTTGTCCAGATTGCTTCAAAGTTATAAGGATTAGAAGGATCAGTAAAGAATGCCACATTCTCTCTGTAATTAGTCAAATGGGCATCACCTGTAGCGATACCACCATCTTTACCAATCATAGCTTGCACATCTGTTTCAGGCAAACTAAATGCTGCGGCAACAATCTTTACAGCATTAGAAGGATTGCTTCTAACAATATCCATTCCTTCAAAGACACAATCAACAAGACCACGAACAATCTTGGGATTATCTCTTAAGAAGTCATTACGAACTGCCCAAACATCTGCAACAACGTGATTTGCGCTAGAACTATCAACAACTCCTCTAACACCAGGAATATCTCTGACAGTATAAATATCAGGTGACCAACCAACGAATGCATCAAAACTTTCATCTTGAACAAAAAGTTTTGCAGCAGAAGGCGCATCACTAGTCCACTTCCAATCAATTTCAGAAGGGTCAATGTTTGCATTAATCAACAATGACATAATGAAATAATGGCTAGGACTATTTTGAGCCAACACAACCTTCTTCTTAAGTCCATTCTTCATACGAAGATCATTAATGTTCTTAATGTCATGTCTAGCATCCATACCATCTCCACCGTTAGAGAAGTCAATTTGCTGACAAACAACAGGAACAGTTCTACTATCCTTAGAAAGGGCAGGAGCATTAAGAGCAATCATATCCAATGTTCCCCACAGAACATGAGTATAACCGCTTGCGAACAAATCTCGCGCCTTAACAGGATCGTCTACAATAGTAAGTTCAACATAGAAACCATACTTCTTATAGAAGAGAGAATCATCGTTTGCAGTCATTCCATTATTAGCAACAATAATAGGAGCCCAGCCTGGCCAAACATTAATTGGAAAACGGACAAGAGGCTTTCCATTCTTTGTTGCTTTTTCATACGAACTTACTCCAGAAATAGGAGGAATAACATTCGCATCAACTACCTTTGCTTCATTAGTTCCAGCAAGAAGTTTATCCATAACATTCTTAACTGGATTAACTGTAGCTTCTTTAATCTTCTGATTAATCTGGGCGGTATTAACAGAAGGAACATTTGCCTTTGGAACTGGAGCGAGCTTATCCCACCATCTCCAACAAATTACCCCAACTACTGCCAATACAATCAGCGTAATTACCACTTTGCCTTTTCCGGTCATCATTGTGTTTCTCCTTTTCTTTTTCTCTTTAATACATAACCATTATGCATTAACTGAGATTGGTGTTTTTTCAGTCTGTTTTGTTTCTGTTGTTTCAGCCTTTACTTCTGTTGTCTGAACATTAGCAGAAGCTTTAGCCTTGTACTCTGCGAACAACGCTTTTCCTCTTGCTTTTCTTGCTTCTTGCTGTTGCTTAATACCAGCACCCATTTCATGAGCAAGATCCATTGTTGAAGTCATTTGAGCTTGACCTTGAACAGCAGCTTCTCTCATTCTTTGCATTGCGGCTGCTCCTTCTCCACCCATCATACCTTGCAATTCTGTAATTGAAGACTTATACATCTTTGCAAGACCTTCAAGATTACGAGAAACAGCAACTTGTGCCTTAAGAGTTTCAAACTCTCTTTGCATCTTTTGAATTTGACGAATAGATTCAGCAATGATTTCTGTATTCTGCTTGTAACTATCATTAAGAGTAGTAAGCTGCTGATTATTTGTTTCCATATCTGTTTCCAAGTTTGCTAACTCTTCCGCATAAATAGAACCATTTGCTTCATCATTCCCCTTAATGGCAACATCAATAAGATATTGCAATTCTTTCTTCTTATTCTCTTGCTGCTTAATCTGATTCTTCAAAAGCATAATATTCGCTTGCAATTGCCCATTAGCATAATGAGCCTTATCAGCAGAAGCCTTTTGTTTACGAATTTCAGATTCAACTGTTGCTGCATTAAGAGCATCAGTTTCAGAGGCTTTTTCAGCCCAAAGATTAAGAGCCATCAATATTCTTTTAAACGCTTTCCACATAACATTATTCCTTTCTTTTGTTGTTCTTTGTTTTGTTCTTTTTTGCCGTCAACGCATACCTTACTATAGGGCATGGATGACTGTCAAGAAGTTTTTTAATCCTCTTTTTCCAGCAGAATATCGTTTTTCACTATAGTGTTAACTCTTTTCTGCAAGTCCGTAGCATTGGTGGCATTTACCACTCCACAGCCAATTTTTTTCACATCATCAAATACAGAAGCATCTACGTCAAACGCAATGAAATGAACATTAGCTCCTTTATTTAATCTAGTAACTGCGGTATAAGCACCATATCCAACATTATTTACTCCATCTGTAATAACAATAATATGCTTTGAGTTAACTTGGTCATTAGCAAAACAATTTGAAGCTTTTGTAATTGCTGTTCCAATAGGAGTACCTCCACAAGGACTATTAACTTCATTTGTCCACTTCTTATATACTTCTGTTACATTGTTTGTAATAATTCCAAAATCAAAAGAAGTAATTTCATTTTTTTCAAAGAGAACAATTCCTGTAAGAATCTTTTTAGACGGATTACTCTTTAGATAGGTGTCCAGAATATTACCTAATTGAATTAAAGATCTTTTAGCAATATCCCATTTAGGGGAAAATGTATTACCATCTTGAACCTTATCTTCCATACTTCCTGAACCATCCATTACAATATAAATAGCAGTAGTATTCATATCTGAGCCAGCATGTTGTTTTGCAACTTGAATATCACTTTGTACAACATCCCCGCATCCACATGACAAGAACATAACTCCCACAATCAATGCATACAATTTCATTAACTTTGTTGATTTCATTTTTTCTTTCCTTTCTTTTTGTTTATCACTTACGATCTTAAGAATTTTTAGGTTTTAAATATTTTAAGAACCTTTTATGTGGAATAAATCCATTATTAGTTTTGGCTTAAGTTTCTTTATTGTCGGATTTTGATTGTTTACATTCTATAGTACTCTTATCTTCACTCACGACATTTGTTTCTGATGAATTAATTAATGCATTTTTAAGAATTTCATCAGCAAGTTCATAATTCTTATTTGCAATTGCGTTTCTTGCTCTCTCAACCTCTTTCTTAAGAAGAGATTTTTCTTTTCTTAAATCTTGAATATCGTCTATTAATCCATACATATTAACCTCCTTTACTGTTTTTGATCTAATGGAGTTCCTAAACAACTCCATTTAGTTACACGAACTGCATCAGAATCTCCAGTAACTTTACCAATATCATCCGAAAGCTTAACTACTGGTATACCATTCATAGACCATAATTTAATTACCATATTTACAGCAGGACTATTAACAAAATCATTTGCAAGATGATTTCCAATTCCAAAAGAACACTTAATCTTGCCTTCGCAATATTTTCTAATTTTTATTGCTTTTTCAACATTTAAGGAATTGCTGAAAATAATCGTCTTATGCATAGGACCAATACCCATCTTTTTATAATGAGCCACAACCTTATCTGTATATTTTATTTCATCTCCACTGTCGCAACGAGTGGCAGAAAATAACGTAGATTTAATCTGGTCAAAATCTTCCAGAAATACATCTAATGTAACTGTGTCTGTAAGAATTGTGCCAAGATTAGTACCAAACGTCTTATGCCAATGTTCCATAGCATATTTATTACAATGCTTAATTCCAAGAAGGGCTTGTGTCGCCATAATCCACTGATGTGATACAGTTCCAACTGGCTTAACGTCATGTTGCATTGCAAATAAAGGATTAGAAGTACCTGTAAAACAAGAATGCTTCTTAAGCTCTTCTACAACCATTTCTTGAATACCATAACTTCTACGTCTACGAGTTGACATGTCAGCAGTTTTACAATCATTATCAGAAAGTATCTTGCCCTTTTGATTAATTAATTCAATTTGACCATCATGCGACCAATTTTTATCAACATGGCGATAATATAATTCTGAAATAGCTGCAAGAATAGGAACTTCCCACATTACAGTTCTATGCCAAGGACCAACAATCTTAAGTTCAAATCCCTTTTCATCATCAAAATTCATCTTGATTTCTTTTGGATCAAACTTATAGTTTTTCAGATAATCAAGATACCAAGATTTAAAATAAGGACACTTTTCTTTAAGATAAGCATATTCTTTATTGTTAAGGCTTAAAGCAGTAAATCTATCATTGATATAATACTTTAATTCTTCATATATCTTTCTGTTAATTTTATGAGTTCCTCTATTAACAAAATGATATTCTGCAATAGCATCAGGAAAATTATCAAGAATTGCATTCTGAACGCTGAAAGTATAAGTGTCAGTGTCAAGAATTGAATTAGCAATCATGTCAATATTGGTATCGTATTTCGATCTCATAAAACCCCTTTCAGAAGGTCTTTTTTAACCTTCAAGAGTAGAGAATAGCATAGGTGTGGAAGAGTATCAAGAACTTTTTTCAGTTTTTTTGAACTCGTTTAATTTCACAGAATATTGCCAACCTATCACATCTTCTGATGATTTAGATAAACCTGCTTTTACGCCATGCTTTTTACATATGTCTCTAAATAACTTAGGATCAATCTTGTCCTGTTTTGTAAGAGGTTCAATTGTATCAATAAGAAGGGCTTTATATGTTTTTAATAATTCTGCTGTTATCAGAGTTTCATTATGAATAATATCTTCTATAATTTGATTTGTTTTTTGCACATCATGATTAACATCTCCATCTCTCTGATGATGATCAATTAAAGAAGTCCATTCTGACATTGCATAACTTCTAACCATATTAGTAGCTAAGTGAGTAGCTTTCCTTAAATCAGAAAAAGCTCCAGAAGTTTGATTCATTTCTCCAAATACTAATTTTTCTGCTTCCTTTCCAGCAAGAAGAACACGAATTCTCTTATGAATCATATCTTTAGAAAGAGCTGTATTCTGAGAATATACAAATCCTTCCATTTCAGAAGAAACAGGAGTTGCAACAATCTGATGAGGAACCATATTAAACATTACTGCATGAATAACAGCATGAGCAGCTTCATGAACAGCCGCTAACGCTCTTGTATCAGAATTGTTTCTATTAATTTCCCTTAGTTTATCTAATGTACCAGAATATTTTTTACTACAAGAAATATTTCCTATTTCAGCAATAATCTTTTTGTTTTCATACTTAAGACAAATATCATCATTACTAGTAACTAATGCTTTTAGAATAAAATCAGGCAATGAAGCTTCCAGAATTTCTGATATTGTAGAAAATACTGGTCTTGTTCCTTGAGTTGGAAATACGCCATTATCATAAATTAACTTTCTTATAGAAGAGTCTACTGAAAGATTAATATCTGTTTTGGTTTTAATATCTTCAATAATCTTATTAATCTTTCTTTCAATGATTGATTCAAACGATGCTCTGTTCAAAGAAGGATAGATTACATGAGTATTACCCATTCTTGAAATCTGTTCGGGTCTAAATCTCTTACTAAGCGCCCCCTTTATATCAAGAATGCTAATCTTTTTGGAAATATCATATAAAATATCAGCATCTATATCTACTTCTTTTGCATCTTTAGTAAAGCCATAAGCTTCGTCAAGATTGCCAGATATAAAGATTAACATCTTTGTATAATCTTCTTCGTCATAAATACTCTTATCCTTCATTCTTTGGATAATTACTTGATGTTTCTTTTCTTCTGACCAAGTAGCAATTTCTTCAATTGGATCATCTAGTCTTAGAAGCTCTTTGTAATAATTTAACGTATAATAGTTATACTTCTTTTCCAACTTTTCTTCTTCTGATTCTTCTTCTGGCTCATCAGGAGTACCGCCAATAACACCACTTTGTGATTTTCCAACCAAGTGTTTAAATGTTTTTCCAGTACCTTTACCCATCTTTGAAATTACTGGAACCCCAACATTTCTATGCTGTTGAATTAAAGAAGGCTTGTTGTAATCCCATAACATTGACATTAAAGAATCAATTTCTGCCTTAAATGGGAGTTTACCATCACTAAGTAAAGTCCATACATCTTTCATTTCATAATCAAGAATATCACAACCTTGTTCATCAACTGTTCTAAATCTTTGTATTTCGTCTAACAAAAGAACAGAAGGTTTTCCAGATTCAATATTTGCATGTCCTCTTAAAAGAGAGCTAACACTTTTACTCCAAGATGAAGTTTGATTACCCATTTCAATTTCGCAATACTTATCTTTAAATCCAAGAAGTTTAACAAGTCTTCTAACAAGATCTGTTTTTCCGACTCCAGTTGGCCCCCATAGACAAACTATAACTGGTCTTGTTGATAACTCTGGAGCAATATACCAAGTTTGAATACTCTTAATAACATATTCAATTTCTTTATCAATACCTACAAAATGCTTTTTCAATTCCTTTTCAGCATTCTTAAGGATATTCTTTCTTTCTTGAATACGCTTAATAAGTTCTTCTTTATTAATTACAATAGATTCGGTAACTTCTGGATTTGTCATTTATCAATGTCCTTTTTAGTATTCCATGTTCAGTGGATTATTTTTATAACTTTCTGTATATATAATTACCTTTTCTACATTTGAAATAGCCTGTTCAAAATTATCATAACATGCATTATTTGCCCAATAAATCTCAACATATTGTCCTGATAATCCAACTTCGTTTGTAATACAAACCTTATCACTATCTATTTTTGCTTCTACAATACCATTTGAAGCAACTAATTTTAAATAAGTTTTATCATTAATCATGATAGCAAATGATCTTTCAGGCTTTGTATCATACATTGCCAACTTATAAGTATTCCTAATCTTTTTACCATTGACTTTTATATCTTTAGACGAATTACAACCATTACTAATGATTGCGACAATTGATAACAGAATAATTGCTAGGCATGTTTTTTTCATTGTTTAATTCCTTTCTAATGTAATAGTTAGCTTAAATAATTTAGCTCCTTTCAAAGATGATTTCCCCTTTTTGAAATCTTTAGCCTGTTTTAATAGTCCAAAATCCATATCCTGTTATATTTGGAAAATGACTATATCTATTACCTAAGTGTTTAGACTTTTTATATTCATCTAATTCGTTCTGATAGATCCATTTATAATAAGATTTTTGAAGCTTTTCTTTTTTCATCTTTTTCATCATTCTATTATACTGTTTTTATTCTAGTAATTTAAAGAAATCTTTTTCTGTGATTATTTCATTACCTTTTTCTTGGGCGGTTTTTAGTTTATTACCTTGTTCCTCTTCATCCCAAACCAAAATAACTCCACTACCTACAGAAGATGAAGCTTTACCCCCATTGTCTATGACTATTTTTTGTAATTCATCACGACCTTTACTAAATGAACCTGTAAAACAGAATTTCTTTCCACTTAGTTTATCACTAGATTTTACAATTTGTTTAATTGACACATACTTGAGTAACCTTCTAATTTCATCTCTTCGTTCTTTCCATGAATTAACAAAGCTATTTGCCTTTTCAGTACCAAATTTATTAATCTTCATTAAATCATCAACTGTTACCTTATCAAGGTCATCTATTGTTGGGAATACATCACAAATATCTTTTGCCATTGATCCGATTCTCTTAAAACCAAGAGCTTCAACAAATACAGGTAAAGTTACTTCTTTAACAGATTTAATACTTTCAATTAAATTCTCATAAGTCTTTGTTCCCATATTTGACTTAATATAAGCATACTTTCTAAAAGGATGCTCTGTTTTTCTATCATTATCAAGCATATAATACATTTCAACCAATGAACTAATAATAACTTTTCCATCCCAAGTCATAAAATCAGGATCAGTCAATTTTGAAACAGTTTTAGCACTAAATCCCTTTACTCCAATTGTTTTAAACCAAAAATCAATTTTCTTATTTAATTGAGCAGGACAATCAAGATTATCACAAATCAAATCAACCTTTTTGCCTTCATCATTTTCTGTCCACTTTAAAGGCTCTCCACAAGATGGACAATTAGTTGGAATTTGAATATTCTTAGTTCCGTTCTTTTTAATACCTACAATAGCGGGTATAATATCTCCGCGTTTCTGAATTTTTACAATTGCCCCAATCTTAATAGAGTTTTCATTAATTAATTCTCCAAAATTATGTAAAGTTGCTTTTCCAATCATTGCCCCATCTATTTCTACAGGAGTCAAAATGCCAACTGGAACAACTCTGCCAGTTCTTCCAACTTGGCTAATAAAATCAATAAGTTCACTTTCTTTTTCTTCTGGAGGAAACTTAATTGCTCTATTTGACTTTGGCTTTTTACCACCAGCCACACTTCCCATACTTTTTGCAAGTCTGATATCATCCAATTTAAAAACAACTCCGTCAATACTATATGGCAAATTAAGTCTATCAATTGAATCCATATAATACTTAACAGCCTTTGCAATCATCTCATAATTACAACCAACTTTGATTCTTTTTGTGACTGAATTAAGAGTTGCAAACCCTTGAGATTCAATAAAATCATTCTTTTCTTTTTCAGTATTAAAGTCTTTTCTAACTACTTCATATCCAATAAAAGAAACTTCCTTCTTTTTAGTTTCTTCTGGATCTTCTTCATTTATAGCTCCAGCAGTAAAGTTTCTTGGGTTCTTATAGTCACCACCAGCAGACGTATGCCATTTTGCATAAAAATCTTTTCTATCCTTAAAACATTCTCCTCTAACTTCTATTTCCTCTTTACATTGAATTGTAAGTGGAACTCCTTGAACCATTTTGGCCTTTTCAGTAACATCATATCCAATCATACCATTTCCTCTTGTTACTGCTTGAATAAGCTTGCCATCTTTATAAATAAGACCTAATGATAGACCATCAATTTTATGTTGAAGAACAAAACAAAGACTGACAATTTGAGAAGCGGAATATTGAGATTTCAACCATTTAGAGAACCCTTCTATATCTGTGCTTTTATTAAGGCTCCCCATAATTATCTTATGTGTAACTGGCTGTCCCTGAATATTATCAGCGATTCCGCCAACTTCTGAAAAGAAAGGATTATCTGGTTCAATATCTTCAAGTTCTGCATATTCAATATCATAATCTTTGTCTGAAATCTTTGAAGTTCCATCTGTATTGTATAAATTGGAACAGTATCTTAAAAATTCAATTCTGTCTTTGGTTGAAAGGGTTTTATCTACTTTTGCTTGTTTTGAAAAATCCATTGTTTTACTCCTTATTATTACTTCTATGCCGCCCACTATAGCCTATAGAGGAAAGAAGGTCAACAAAAATCTTTTTATTGTTTTATAGTGAACAGGTTGAACGCTAGGATTAGAACCCACTAGAGAAACCTAAAAAGTCACTAGAGAAACTATTTTTCAAGAATCTGTACCTGTTTCGTATCGAATCATACTTATAAGTAAATTATAATCTAGTTGTCCTTTACTATCTTTCATCAATTTTGAAATTACTTCTCTACATAGCTCATTAGGATTACTATATGGCATTTCTTTAAGATATTTTCTTATTAATTTAGATAATTGAACAAGATCTCTCCTTTTAAGTTCTTCAATTACATTTTCTTTTTCAATTGCTTTATTATAAATCTTATTTACAAATTCTTGTAGATGAACAGTTGGCTCTTCAATATCATATGCTCCAGAATAATAAATTAATGATCTATAAGTTTCTTTTGGGAATCCTGATTCTTTTAATAATTTAAGTATTTCATCATTATTTATTTTATTTTGCATCACTTATCTCCTTTTACAACATCCCAAGTGTCAGCGTCACATAATCTAGCAGAAATACCATCGCATAAATGTATTATCCATGCTTCTCTTGTTTTAGGAGCAACAGGAGAACCAGCAAGTCTATTTCCATGATGAGAAAGAATAACATGTAATACATCTTCTTGTATATTAATAGGTAATATTGTTGATGCTTTACTCCATTCAATAGCAGATCTTGAAAGATGGTGTATTAATCTTTTATGTTCAACCGGAACCCAATAATTTGATTCTATTTGTTTATAGTCCCATATCTTACCATAATCATGAAATAATGCAGAAAGATAAACAACTGTCTCGTTAATATCATAGACATCCTTAAATTTATCATATATATCTAAACTTAAGGATACAACTTCTTTAGTATGTTTTAACAATCCTCCAGTTCCATAATGATGTTGATTATTTTTAGAACTTCCAGACCATATTAAAAAATCACTGTTGAGAAGAACACTATTAGACACTTTTTCTACGTCACTACCTAATTGTTTAGCTTTTTCTTTAAGAAAGAGTAGATCTTTGTTAATTTTATTCATAAGTTATTTAAATTTTATCTTTTGCAATTTGTTTTGAAGAATCTATTAATCCTTCTGCTCTTTGTTCTCCATATAAAGCTACTCTTAATTTATCATATGTTTCTGCCAATTCAGATATTAACCTATCATTTTCTTTTTCTAGTTCTTCATAAGTTGGTTTTCTCATAGTTTTACTTAATACTTGATTCATATTTTCCTCCTATTATTTATTGTTTTTATCTATTAGATTAAGTAGTTTCTTTATTGCTTTTTTATTTGTTAATTTTCCTCTTTGCTTAGTAGAGGTTATGTATTTTGCTGCCATATCATTTCTAACATTAGACAATCTAATATGAAAGCTCTTAATAATTTCTTGATTGTTTTCAGTCCAATAAGCTACATAACCGATAGTAAGAGAAAATGGGTCATCTGCTGGAATAACTGTTACATTATCATGCGATTCTAACACTTTATAAATATCATTATACATATCTACAATATTAGTATGAGTTGGTTCTATAGGATTTCTGTTTTCAACGATTTCTAAATTTATATTTCTTTCTAAGTCTTCTAAATCATTTTTTATTTTTTCTATTTTGCTTCTTAGTCTAGAATTTTCTTCAATTAAGATAGTATTTTGTTTTTTCAATTCTTCATATATTTTATGCATAGCTTTTTCCCTATTTTAAGTTATTCTACATATTTGCAGTACATAATCGTCATTGTATATATGTGAACTAAAAACACTAACAATATTATTGTTTAATTCACTTTCTTCTACATAGATAAATTTATTTTCTCTTATATTAAATGCTATAATTTTATCAATGATTTTAGTACAATTAGTCATATCTCCTACAATTTTAATATCTTTTT
>Ga0316232_1001904_pt1 | contig 23551 bp, 22 predicted proteins | sample TBHtaG_FD_206006 | JGI IMG/M metagenome (GOLD analysis project Ga0316232, IMG submission 206006) | Freshwater microbial communities from Trout Bog Lake, Wisconsin, USA - TBH18025_13 | ecosystem: Environmental > Aquatic > Freshwater > Lake > Hypolimnion/Profundal zone | place: USA: Wisconsin... | reverse complement strand
TCGGCAACCCCAGTAGGTGTTGGAGCGGATAAGCATTATATTATTGGCGCTGTTCTTGGTCAAAAGACGACCCAATCCTTGCAAAGCGCATTAGACGCAAATGCAGAAATTTTGGATCAGGCTCGGTCACAGGTAAAATTATATCCCCTGGCTCCTTCGGCAAATGGTTATGGACAGACAATAGATAGGTGGAATAGTGACAGTGATCTAAATTCTGATAAACCTGTGCAATTTTGGGGATATCCTGGTATGGCAGCTTCTTTCTCGGTCGACGTTGCGGACACTCCATTACCGATTCCGAGTGGATCTAATATAGCAACATTAAAAGTTCAGTCTGGTCAATCTATTCAGCAAATTCCTCTTCAAAATGCAGAGCAAATCAATCCTCCTAGCTTTTTATGGCGATTGTTCCGAAATTGGATATAACTATTGACGTTATATCTAATCATTAGCCTTAATATTGGTACTAAGGGATGAAAACTGAAGCTAACCGTCTACCCTATCTTTAAAATATAAGTCTATATACTTATATTTTTTTTGTCCGTCTAGCTACCTTCTATCCGCCCAATAATTTCATGTACCCATATCTAGTGGTGGCAGGAGGAGCAAACCGCCCACCTCGTTTATTTAATTTAGCGCTAGTCAGATTCACCGTACCCAAAATTGTGCAAAACCATGCCGTTATCTGCAATTCACTGAGTTCGTCACTGAAAGATAGACCAAAAGATGCCCAGTCCTTTTTGCAGCCAGTCCATCCAGATAAAAACTCCTATAACCATCAACATATAGCCGGCCACCCGCTGAATCTTTGGCAGCCATTCGTAGATGTTTCGAATACGGAACAAGTATCGCCGTAGGACAACGGCTAACAAGAAAAACGGTATGGAAAATCCCATAGCATATACCAACAAAAGTACGGCGCCAGTTGCGACGGTGGCTGTCCCGCCGGCGTAAAGTAGAATCGTCGCTAGAATAGGACCGGTGCAGGGCGTCCAACCGATAGTAAAAGAAATACCTAGCAGAAACGCACCAAAAGGCCCCTGGAAGGTTCGGGCAAGAAACGGCCGATATTCTTTTTCCAAAGGAGTAATTCTGATCAAGCCGGATAAAACCGACCCCATAATGATGATAATCAGCGCCCCGATTTTCTGAATTTCCGGCTGGTGGTCAAAAAACCATTGACCCAACAAAGAGGCGGTTGCTCCCATAATCATAAAGACTAAAGTAAATCCAGCCAAAAAGCAAAGGGCGTTTAAATATATCTTCCAGCGGCGGTCTTCCTGTTCTGCGGCTGCCCCTGCCAACATGGCCGAGAATGTCGGCAACAACGGCAAAACACATGGTGATGCGAAGGATAACACCCCTGCCGAAAACGCCGCGAAGATAGTAATGTTTCCCAACTCCATTGCATCCACCTACAATCCTTTAATGACTGTTTCCAATTCACCGATAGAAGTGCCGCCGGTCTTGCGAAACCGGATGATGCCCTGGGAATCGACAACTATAGTAGTGGGAATAGCCCTGACCCGAAAGGTCTCGGCCACCGTCCCATTCTGGTCCAGCAATACGGAAACTGTATAACCGTTAGCTTGTAAAAAGCCGGTTGCTGTTGCCGCGGATTCCCCTAGGTTGATAGCGTAAAACTGAACGCTTCCGCTGTGCTCGCGGACAAACTGGTCCATTTCGGGGAATTCATCGCGGCATGGTGGACACCAGCTAGCCCAAAAATTCAATACGTATGGCTTGCCGGGGGCACCAACCTGAACAGATTGACCGTCAAGACCATCCAAGATGAAACTCGGCATAGCTTTGCCCACAGTCACTCCCGCCTCAGCTCGGACTCGCTGAACTGCAACGTTCCAACCCGCACCAATAATCATCCCAGTGATCAATAACACGATCCACATGCGTTTTTGCAAAATGCTCTCTCCTTATTGCTTATCAAGCATCTGTTTAAACACTCTCTTATTTCATTTGAAACTTATTGCCTAAGTCTATGGCCGGATATACATCCATCCCTCTGCTTGTCTGCGCACTATTTCTCCCACTCCGGACGGAACAACCTGGGCACATTCCAACAGAAATTCCTGAGTAAGATTGAAATGCCGCATAGTGTTTCCGCAGGCCATAAATCTGACCCCGCGCACAGCCAGGTCCTCAATCTTCTTGATAAACGGATTTGGGCTTTTATACACAATCCCGATCCCTTCCGCATTGGCAAGCAGCTCAATTTCAGCGTCTTCTCCAAAATCGGCCAATAGATTTCCGATGTTGGTCAGTACCAGTTTCCATTTGCTCATCGCACTCTCATCTAAATGAAAAAGAACTTTATATTTAGCCAATTGTGCTCCTCCTCCACTTATTATTGATGCTTTGATGTTATCACAAAAGTTTGAACTATTCATTGAATTCTGCAGGCCTGCCAATCATTCCATAGTTAGTCTCCTATGTCGTATTCGCCGGTTAAATAATATTAAACGTTAATACAGAAAGCAGGATGGAAGTAACGGACATCGCGATAAGCGGTCTTAGCGCCTTTGTGCGCAGGTCGCGGAGGCTTACATTGAGTCCGAGTCCCACCATGGCCATGGTTAACACAAGGGTTGTAGCGTCGGCAATTGCATTGATAACGTCTGGAGCGAGAAGTATATACTTGCCAAGCACATAACTTCCAAATAAGCTCATGATAATAAACCCAATAAGAAACCAGGGAAACTCAATGGGAGTTCCTGATTGGCTTTTACCTGTTCGCTTCATCCAATACATTAAGATAAAGCTGAGAGGAACAAGCAAAAAGACCCTGCCTAGTTTGGCCAATAAGCCAATCGCCAAAGCGTCTTGCCCGGCAGGTGCGGCGGCTAATGCAACATGGGCAATCTCGTGAAGGCTTATTCCAGACCAAACGCCATATTGGATGCTTGTCAAATGTACAATGGGTCTCAACAGTGTATACCCAACAGCAAATATCGTGCCCACTAGGGCAATAATCCCCACACCAATCGCCGTATCTTCATCCTTTGCGTTCAGTATTGGCGATACAGCAGCGATCGCAGCTGCCCCGCAAACTCCTGTGCCGATTCCTAATAGAAGCGACAGCGCGATGTCCGCTCTTAGTATTTTTGCTAATAAAACCGTTATGAAGATGGAAAAGACGATGGTGCCTGTGTCGTAAACAAGCAACGTTAGTCCTTGATGAAAAATAACATCCATGTTTAATTTGAGTCCGAACAAAATTATGGCCAATCGTAATAACTTCTTGGCTGAGAATTGTATCCCGGAACGGATTTGTTCCGGATAGCCCCAAATTTGCCGATACACAACCGCAACAATGATAGCGCAAGCCAGTTGTCCCACTTGATCAAACCCCGTGGTTTTTGATAGTTCACAACCAACAAGGGCAATAACCAGTGTAAATCCGATACCTGAGAGCTTTAACCAGAGGGGGGATTCGTAAATTACAGCCTGAGTGGCTGATAGTAAATTTTTGACCTGAGTTGTCATCTTATCGCCTCCGTTACTTTGTTCCAGCATAAAGCACGGATTGAAATAAGTAAAATAAATCATTATAATGTTAATGATAAGCAATTATATATCATCAGTAAAGGTGAGGAACAAAAATTGGATCAAACTTTACTAGTTTTTGTAACTGTCGCAGAAAAAAAGAGCTTTACACGCGCGGCGGAAGAATTGTGTATGACCCAACCTGCAGTCAGTCAGTACATTCAAACGTTGGAACGAACCGTTGGCACCAAGCTCTTGGAACGCAGCAACAAATATGTGAGACTAAACAAGGCAGGAGAAGTTGTTTACCACCATGCCAAGGAAATATTGGGCCTGCACACCAGAATGCAGTGTTTGGTTGATGATCTAATGCATACCGCGCACGGGGTTTTATCTATTGGCGCCAGTTATACGTTTGGAGAATATGTGCTACCCCATATAATTGCTACGCTACATAAATGCTACCCATTAATAAAACCAGCTATCACCATCGCAAACACCCGGGAAATCGCAGAATTAGTTGTAAGCCATCGGATAGACGTTGGAATTATCGAAGGCGATTTTACCCATGAGAAGTTAATCATCGAACCGTTTACAGAAGATCGAATGTACGTGGCTTGCTCTCCCTCTCATCGTTTTGCTAAGCAAACCCAAGTATCCATTTCTGAATTAAATGAAGAAACATGGATTATCCGCGAGGTCGGGTCAGGAACTAGAGAAGCTACCGAAAAAATGTTTGCCACGCTTCAATTTTCCCCAAGTAATATTATGGAATTTGGCAGCACTCAAATAATAAAAGAGTCCGTAGAAGCAGGATTAGGAATTACTTTATTATCGCAATGTGTGGTTCGAAAGGAGATATCGATGGGTAATATGACACTGCTTCCAATAGAAGGCACACCTATTTTGCGCAACTTTTCTTTAGTAACGCCTGCAACGCTTTTCCATACGAAAGCGACTGAGGTTTTCATCGAAATATTGCGAAGTAATGAAGGCTTTCCATCTGTAGCGAGGTGACTAATATTTGTACTCCATGCAAAATCGGTGGCGCCTTGGTGAGCCCGCCGGCCAAAAAGTAATTGACTGAATTAAATCACCTCACAGACCTGCAGATACTCATCACGATGCCTGCAGGCCTTTTTGATTCGCCACTAAAATAGAATCTTCCTCTCCAACATTTAGAAAGAGACAGACTCCTGCTGCCATCAAGAAAAACTCCGAACAGGGCTTAGCAAGATAGATAAGTAGCCGGTCCTGATACTTTTCATCACCATCCTTTTGATGTAGACATAAAATATACAGAGATAAATATTCGGGAGGTTTAAAAGTTGGCAAACGAAGCTCTGTGTGGTTATATTCCACCAGGAAAGCACAAATTACCGCCATTGCCCTATTCGTATGATGCGCTCGAACCAATGATTAGTTCCACTACCCTTAGAAATCATCACGATCATCATCATAAAGCTTATGTGGAGGGTCTGAACAAGGCAGAAATTGCCCTGGCAGAAGCAAGGCGGCAAAATAATTCACAGTTAATAAAGTATTGGGAAAATGAAATCGCTTTTAACGGTTCCGGTCACATTCTGCATAGTATTTACTGGACAGTAATGGCGCCTGCAGAATGCCGCAGTCAACCAGGCCCATGTACCGTCAAGGAAATCAATAAATACTTTGGAAGTTTTGAAGCTTTCTTCGGGCAATTGATTGCGGCAACTTCTAAAGTTGAAGCATCCGGCTGGGGAATACTGGCGTGGAATCCAGCCTGGAGCCACTTGGAGATTCTGACCGCGGAAAAGCATCAAAATCTTACCCAATGGGGCTCTATTCCCATAATTGTCATCGATGTATGGGAACATGCTTACTATCTTGACTATCAATATGAGCGGGAGCAATATGTGAAGGATTGGTTAAAATTAATAAACTGGTTCGAGGTGGAAAACCGGCTTATCCTTGCAACACGAGGACAACTTCCGTTATTGACGACCTGTTAATCCGAATAGGCAGTCCCCGCCGTCACTTTAATAATAAAAACGCTAAGACTGTGATTTCACCGTCTTAGCATTTTTAAGTAATAACGGACCGTTGGTTTCCGTTCCGCACTTTCCTGTAATAGGCGCCGGCTACTTCGCAGCTGCCTTGTCCTTTACCAAGTGCGGTTTCAGTTGTTCAATCAGTTTTCGCAGTTGCTTCCCACGGGTTTGGGTATCTTTATTGGCCGATATAGTAAGTTCTGCGACAATCCCAGAAATTTCTTGAATGATCGAATTAACTCCGTTTGTCTGCGGGAGGTCTTCTTCTTTGGAATCATTTGCGATATCCGTGCCATACTTGGCCCCGCATAGGGCACAAGCCATAAACCCATCCTGCATTTGTCCAACCCCAGACGGAAACAGATTTAAACACGCGGGACATCGCATCATTAAATCTTTAGCTTTTTCTTCTTTCATATTTATGACCATTCCTTTCTGCGAAAGGCACAAAACGGGATGAAACCGTCGGTCTTCGCGTGAAGTTTGCTGTACAATATTAGCGAGGATGCTGGCACACTACGAAGCACGTGGAGGTGAGTGGGACCGGCGTTTCGCTGACCGTATATTTATGTGTGCCGGCCGCTCATTGAAGCACAAATAAGTGGGACACGGAGCCCGTAAACTTATCTTTGTAAAGACGCTACTCGTTTTTTGTGCGAGCGGTCAGTCACTACCAGTATCCTCGTATTTATTTACGAGGGGGGCGAATATGGCACTGAAAATCGTTTACCCGGTCTGCTGTGGAATCGACGTCCACAAGTCCTTCGTCGTGGCTTGTATCGTGGCAACCGATGGAAAGGGTGTTACCACTTACAAGCAACGCAGGTTTTCCACTTTCACAGGCGACCTTCGTCTGCTTGCACAATGGCTTGTGGATAATCAATGCCGGGATGTTTGTATGGAGTCTACGGGCAAATACTGGATTTCCGTCTACAACATGCTCGAATCAACCTGTAAGGTGGTTCTCGCTCATCCCAAATACGTCAAAGCCATTCGCGGCAAGAAAACCGATTCCCGCGATGCAAAGTCGATCGCCGACATCTTCAAGCACGACCTCATTTCCGGCAGCTTTATCCCACCCTTTGCAATTCGGCAACTCCGCGATCTCATGCGCTATCGTGTGAAGCTGACTAGTTTCGCCGTTGGTGAGAAGAACCGCGCGCAGAACTGTCTGACTGTTTCCAATATCAAGCTGGATGATGTGTTTACCGACGTCTTCGGGAAAAGCGCTTCCGCCATTACCGATCAGATCCTTCTGCATCCCGATGGAAACTTTGACGTTATGCCATTTGTCGACCGCCGCTGCAAGGCTTCTACCGAGAAGATACAAGCTGCCGTCGACGGCCTGCTGTGCTCCGAGCAGGCGGAAAAGCTCAAAATTATCCGTTCCCACATGGACAGCCTCGAGCTTTGCCGGACCAACCTTGAATCCGTCATCCTCTCGCTTGCCGAACAGTTCCGCCTTCAAATGGAGCTTGTTATGACCGTTCCGGGTGTCCAACTCTTTTCCGCCATCTCCATAATCGCGGAAATCGGCGTGGATATGTCCGTGTTCCCAACGGCCAAACACCTTTGCTCATGGGCCGGTCTTGTTCCCCAAAACGATGAGAGCGCCGGTAAGAAGAAGAGCACGCGCATTGCCCGCGCCGGAGCTTACATCAAGCCGCTTCTGGTTCAGTGCGCTCTTACCGTCTGCAATTCAGATAAGCACCCTGAAATCAAAAATCGTTATCTTGCGCTCAAAAAGCGTCGTGGGCACAAGAAAGCCATCATTGCCATTTGCAGGATGTTGTTGACCGCGGTCTACGCCATCCTCAAAAAATCGGAAGCTTACAACCCCGATCTTTACAGAAAGGTGGTTTCCCTCCCCGCTAACCGGGCTTTTACCGTTGAGCAAGCTGTCGCTTTTGTTCAACGTCACGGCTTTATCGTCGTGGATTCCGACGGGGTTATTGCCTCGTAGCCCTTAGTGCCATATCCTGTTTTCGAGCTGCATTCACCTGTGGCTTTTTTCCTGTGCCTCTATGGCGCTTGACTATCTACTTGTTTCAAACTTTCTCCTCTAAGTCAGTAATAATAATAGACATCTGCACTAAGTTCCTTGCAAATCCACACTTTTTTCATTAGCAGTCTTTGTTGACTACACCTTACGTCCCACCCACTTATTGACTCTGATTTTAGTGATTCTCCCAATGGGTCAGTTCAACATTAATGTGTCAATCCCCTTCGATTTGTGCTAAAAATACTACAAAGAGGCAACAATTGTTTTCGCATATATGGTGAACTTTTATTAGTCACGAGTTTCCACCAAAGCCTTCTTTAGTATCTTCTCAGCTGCAGCTTGATAAAGTCATTGACGACAAGGGAAAACAAGAGGCTATAGGCTATAACAAACAGTGCGAGAGGCCAGCCGATCCCCGATAAACCTGAAACACCGAACACCCCAATAAGGATGGCGACAATGGTGTCGGCAATAATAACCCCTCCCAACGTCACGCTCGGTTTTGACTGCCAGAAGTGTCCGTCTTGCCGGACTACGAACAGCGAAAATATAGCGAAAAAGAAGAGCGCCACAAAGGAGAAAGTGTTTAGCTGGCTCTCTCCAGGTGCCATACCAAAGTACTTTATGCCAATGTACATTAATCCGGAAATCTCGATAACCATTGCCAATCCGAGCAGTGTCCCGGTTTTCGTTAGCGGAGCTATATTGAGCGTAGTTGGTTTTGACGACCACTCTACTCTGTCCGTCGCCAAAGCGATTTTGGCGAAATCGGTCATAAAAATCAGCAGCAGCATGGCAAACGCCGACACGAAGAATTTGCCTGTAATCAAAAACGCAACAACAACAAACGCCGCTTTTAGAATCGTTCGGGAAATTTTATTCAGTACCCAAATTTGAATCCTACGATGCACAGTCCTGCCTGTCTTGATCAGACTGATGATGCCTGCCAGCCCTTCCCCGGTCAACACGACACTGGCTGCTTCCTTGGCGACGTCGGTGGCGTTGTTCACAGCAATCCCCACCTCCGCTTGTTTCAAAGCCGGAGCATCGTTTACACCATCGCCGGTCATTCCCACAATGTGACCAGCTTCCTGTAATGCCTTTACTATAAGAAACTTATCTTCGGGATACACTTCAGCAAAACCGCCCGAGTCGCGGATGATTTGAAGCGCTTGTTGCGGCGATGTCTTAAGCAGATCTCTGACTACTTTAACGGAAACCACTTCACCGCGAATGCCAACTTGTCGCGCTACTTCCTTGGCGGTTACCAATGCGTCGCCGGTCAGCATTTTTATGCTGATGCCCAGCGAATGGGCCTGTGAAATAAGTTCTTTCGAATCCGCCCGCGGTACGTCGTTCAGCCCCATTAAACCTGTAAAAGAGAAAAGCCCATTATCGTTGGCTGTCGCAACAGCCAGAACTTTATCACCTAGGGCGGCCAGTTGCGTCGCGTTCTGGCGAATTACCTCAGCCTGTTCAGGCGGCAAGCCGCATAGCTCCACAATGCTATCTACGGCGCCCTTCATCGCCCGATAACGAGATCCATGTTCAGTAACAACAGCTTCAGTGCGGCGGGTTTCCGGACTGAACGGAATAAACTTGTCTATTTGGCTGGACTGGGTATCGATACCGCGATCGCTAGCGGCTTTAATAACCGCTATGTCTATCGGGTCTTGGTCTGCTTCCTGCGACGCCAGAAAACCGATCTTGAGGACATCGACTTCATTGAACGACGGCTGCGGCACAACCTTAGTAACGGTGAGTTTATTCAAAGTGATCGTTCCGGTTTTATCGACACAAATCACGTTCACCATGGCAGCGTCTTCCGAGGCATTCAGCCTGGTGACCAAGACCCCCTGACTGATGAGTTCTTTGGCCCCGAAAGCCATGGACACGGTCAGCATTACCGGCAAGGCCACCGGAACCGCCGCCAATAAAACCACTAGTACTAACGGCAATGTCTCAATAACCGAAAGATGGCGATAGAATACCACCGCCATCATCACCACCAGGAGAATAGTGACGATAGCAAATAGGCGCCGGACAACTTTCGCAATCATCTCTTCTATATGAAGTCTCGGTCGGGCAGATTGAACAAGCTGAGTTGTCTTACCAAAAAAGGTCGACTTGCCTGTGGTCAGCACCACACCCGTAGCTTCACCTCTCTGGACGATCGAACCGCTGTATAAATTGTCCGCCTTGGCCTTGACCACTGCAGCGGATTCACCGGTTAAGCCTGACTGGTCTATCCGAAGCTCGCCATCGGCCAGTTTTATATCCGCCGGCACAAAGTCGCCCGCCCTAAGCCTTACGACGTCTCCGGGAACTAAATGGCTTGCTTGCGCAATTGTCCATTGTCCGTCGCGCAAGACTTTTGCGTTGATCTTCAGTTTACCCTTCAGTTCGTCAAGAGCCCCCTCGGCCTGCCTCTCTTCGAAATAGCCCAAAACAGCGTTAATGACCAGCAGTCCGGCGACGATGGTCATATCGGAGTAATTTTTCAGATACCAGGATAATAGAATGACCAGTTCAAGCATCCAGGCAGAAATCCCCCAGAATTTTTTCGAAAACTGGGCGACGGGATTCACCTTGGTCCCGGCAACCTCGTTGTACCCCCAGCGGGATAAGCGACTGGCTACCTCACTACCAGTTAAACCGCTGGCGAGATCGACTTTTAGGTCTTCCACCACTTTTTCCAACGGACTGTCGAAAAGCGCTGTCTTCATATTGTCTGGCTGCCTATCCACTTGCATCCTCCTCACCAACCTCCTCAACTATAACTTTACCGATCACGATCCTTTGTCATATTGTGTTTTTCGATTGTGGGGAAGGTCGATTTATTTTATATTGCAATCTTGATGCCAATTAACGAATGTTTTGATTTCACGGGTCAACGGTATCTTTCCCCAATGGATTGTGTCTATCCGTTGTATCAAAGCGTTCATATAGTGTAAATTTTGCACACCCGCCTTCATAGCTAGATTTGATATCTCCCTAAAAAGCAAGCTATGAATTTCTTCGCTGAAATCTGGAGCATGTAACCATCAACAAAAAAGCTTATAGCGACTCCAACCCGTATCACCGTCCAATCAGGCGTTAATGATTGGCGTATATCTTGCAAAATAGCAATAAGGTTTTCTTAAAAACATATTGTTGACGTCTCGTACATATTTAATGATACTAAAATAACTTGTTCAAAAGCATTTACAATTCAACGACAGACAACTATAATCAAATTATACCCCCCTCCCCTACGGGGTGGGATCTGAAGGGGGAATGATGGGAGGCGCAACATTGTGGTCAAACAATTCCTGCTGTCCATAGCAGTGTTTTCTCTTGTCATGATTAGTTTTCTTCCGCTTGGTGAAGCGGATCAACAGTTTTCGCTAACCGGTGCCGTCAGATACGCCTTGGAAAATAATGACGAGCTTCGGGCAGCGGGTTTCGCGCTGGAGGCGGGGTACCAGGATATCGGCATCGCCAAAAGCAGCCTCGCCCCGCATGTTGCCTTCGAGGAGCGGGCCATGCGAACCAACAATCCCGGATATGTCTTATCCCTCAAATTGGACCAGCATCAATTTTCCGCACAGGATCTTGCCGGCGCTCCCAATACTTTCAACGTACCTGAAGCGATAAATGACTTTCAGTCCACCTTTGTCTTTGAACAGCCGCTTTTGTCCCGCAAGGCCGACTTAGGCATTGCCGCCGCTCGGCAAGAATCTGCAGCTCAAGCGGCAGACTATAGGCGCAAGCGACAAGAAATCGCCCTAAAAGTGATCCAAACTTTTTTATCTGTTCAGACTGACGCTCGGTACATAAACGCAAATCAAAAGACCCTGGAAGATGCCCAAGAACATCTCCGGGTGGCAACATCAAGGTACAAGGCAGGCTTGGGACTGTATTCAGATACGCTGAGGGCTGGCACCGCAGTGACGGATGCCGAGCAACGCCTGGTAAGCGCACAAAAAAATTACAATGTTGCGAAGCGTCAGCTAGGGCTGATCATCGGCTTGGAAGGATCAGCCGATATTCTGGATGCCCCACCTTCATCACCTTCAGTCAAACCCATCAGCTATTACAACTCGGTAGCGCTGACCAGGCCTGACATCGCCTCACTCGAACTACGACACAAAAACGCCCAGACAAGCTTAGAACTTGCCCAGGCTGGATATCTTCCTGTGCTGGGGATCGGCGGCTCTTACCAGCTCAATGACCGGAACCGGATCTTCGGTTCTGAGGGCGAAAGCTGGCAGGTGATGGCTTTCTTGCGCTGGAGCGTCTTCGACGGTGACAAGACCGGCAGCGAAATCAGGAAAGCAAAATTGAAACAACGGGAAGCAGGCGAGTACCTAAGCGGTATGAAAAAGTCGGTACTGTTTAAGGTTTTTGACGCCTACTTGTCTGTAGATGAAGCGGCAAAAAACGTCGAACTGGCCAGAGCCAGCGTGACCTCGGCCGAAGAAGGCAAGCGGCTGATTGAGATGAGATACAATGCTTCACTTTCCCCTATCGTAGATCTATTAGATGCCCAGTCTAACCTTGACAACGCACGAGCAAATCTGGTCGCGCGGGAAAATGCTTATCAGCTCGCGGTCGCCGTTCTTGATTTCGAAAGCGGCATCATTTTGAAGTCTCTGGCGATAGAATAGCTACGGAAGGTGGCGATCTCATGAAAAAAACGTCAGTTATCGTGTCAGCGGCTCTGGTTGTTGCCATGTTCGCAGCGACCGGATGCAGCAGTAAGGTAAAGCCCGGCACCGCCGAGGTAAAGCATCCCGAGGTAAAAGGTGTGACTGTTGCGGTAACTCAAAAGGTAAAAGCAGACGAATATTACGAAACCTCTGGAACGATAAAGGCAAAAACTGTGAGTCTTCTGGCAAGCAAGGTGATGGGAACGGTGACCTCCATACAGGTCAAAGAGGGCGATCGGGTAAGCGCTGGACAAGTTCTGGCAACCCTGGAAGACAGTGATCTTTCGGCCCGGGCGTTTGCAGCCCAGGCCGGCTACCGTGAGGCCTTAAAGTCAGTGGAAGTCGCCGGGCAGAACCGCTCACTTGCTGCCGTAACGTTTCAGCGGTATCAACAGCTCTACAATGATAAAGCCATTTCACAGCAAGAAATGGATCAGGTCGAAACCCAGAAACGGATTGCGGAAATTGAGCTTGAAAGGACACAGGAGGCTTCTAGCCGGGCCCAGGCCGAAGCCCAGGTTTATTATGGCCTTACCCAGATCATCTCACCGTCGACCGGGGTGGTATCCGCCAAAAAAATCGACCTTGGCAGCACCGCCTTACCCGGTGTGCCATTATTTACGGTGGAAGATACATCTGCCTATACCTTTGAAGCCGATGTCGACGAAAGCCTCGCAGGGAGTTTGGCTGCTGGCATGCCTGCCGATGTTGTTGTCGATTCGGCCGGAAAGACCCTCCAAGGCATCATCAGTGAAGTCGCTCCGGCAATCGACCCAGCGTCCCGAAAATTCCACATTAAACTGGAAGTGCCTGGCGATGGCCTTAAATCAGGTCTTTACGCCAAGATAAGGCTGCTTGTCGGCACCAAGGAGGCGCTACTGCTCCCCGGGTCAGCAATCGTGGAAAAAGGCCAGCTTACAGGAGTTTATGTCGTTGACGACGGCGGCGTGGTCGTTTACCGGCTGGTGAGACTGGGAAAACAGGTTAACAACCAGGTAGAAGTCTTGTCCGGTCTGACTCCGGGCGAAAAAGTCATCGTCATTGGCGCGGAAAAAGCGATCGACGGCGGATTAGTGAAAGAGGTGAGCCTGCAATGAACGCCTTCGGCATTTCAGGGCGAATAGCCAAGGCTTTTATCAATTCCAAACTCACCCCCATCCTAATCGTTGTCGCCCTACTCCTCGGAGTCTTCGCTATTCTCGTCACGCCCCGTGAAGAGGAGCCGCAAATTGTTGTTCCCATGATCGACGTCATGGTATCCTACCCCGGGGCCTCGGCCAAAGAAGTGGAAGAACGAGTTACCAGGCCGATGGAAAAATTTTTGTGGGAAATCAAAGGCGTCGAATACATTTACTCCATCGTCAAGCCTGGCTATAATCTGACCATCGTCAGATTCAAGGTCGGTGAAAACACCGAGGAAAGTCTTGTCAATCTCTATAACAAGCTGATGTCTAACTACGACAAGATTCCACCGGGGGTATCTCAGCCGCTGGTCAGACCCAAGTCGATCGACGACGTACCTGTCCTAGCCCTTACCTTGTGGAGCAACAACAATCACTATTCCGGCTACGAACTGCGTCGTATCGCCACAGAAATCAGTGATGAGATCAAGAAGGATGAAAATGTCTCCGAATTCTCCCTCATTGGAGGCCAAAGGCGTCAAATGGCGCTTATGCTTGACCCGTCGAGACTTGCCGCCTATAACGCCTCTGCTTTCCAGATTCTAGGCGCCTTGGAGAAAAGCAACTTCGCCCTGCCGTCTGGGGCGTTCCCCAGCGGCAACCAGGAATATTCGGTTCAGACCGGTGGCTTTCTCACCAACGCCGACGAAGTGGAACGCGTTGTCGTCGGCGTCTATAACGGCAAACCGGTGTATCTGAAAGACATAGCCACGATCAGGGACGGCCCTGAAGAACCCGTCGACTATACCTTCATCGGATTCGGGCCGGCGGCAGTGCTCAAGGGCATACCTTCAACCGATGCCGGGCAACGGGAAGCAGTCACCATCGCCGTATCCAAGAAGAAAGGCGCCAACGCGACCACCGTCGCCGAGGAAGCCCTGTTAAAGGTCGAGGCTCTCAAAAGCGGTCTTATCCCTTCGGATGTAAATGTAACGGTAACGCGTAATTACGGCGAAACCGCCAAGGATAAGTCGAATGAACTGCTCGACCATATGCTCATCGCCACCATTTCGGTTGTCATCCTGATCGCTTTCGCCCTTGGCTGGCGGGAATCAGTTGTCGTCGCTGTCGCTGTCCCAGTCACTCTGGCATTGACCCTGCTCATCAGTTATCTTAACGGCTATACCCTTAACCGCGTTACTCTCTTTGCATTGATATTCTCTATCGGTATACTTGTCGATGATGCCATCGTGGTGGTAGAAAACATCCACCGCCATTTCAAGCTGGACGGAGTATCCTTCCAGACCGCCATCAAGGCTGTCGACGAAGTCGGCAACCCCACCATTCTGGCCACCTTCACTGTTATCGCCGCCCTGCTTCCCATGGCCTTCGTATCCGGCTTGATGGGCCCATACATGCGACCGATCCCGGTGGACGCCTCAGCGGCGATGCTGTTTTCTCTCCTGATCGCCTTTATCATCAGTCCCTGGCTGAGTTATAAGGTACTGAAACACGTCAAGCCTGACGCCGCAAATACAGAAGGAAGCAAACTGCATCGCATGTACGAAAAAATCCTCGGACCTTTGCTCGACGACCGCCGCAAACGGCGAAAAGTTCTAGGAGGAGTTGTCGTGCTGCTTGTCCTGGCATCTCTCCTTGTACCACTAAAAGCAGTGACAGTGAAAATGCTGCCTTTTGATAACAAGAGCGAACTCCAGGTCATCATCGACATGCCCCAGGGCTCAACCCTGGAGCAGACGGCCGCCGCAGTCAGGGAGATGGGCGAATACCTGAAAACCGTTCCCGAAATGACCGATTATGAATCCTATATCGGTTTAGCTTCCCCTTATAACTTCAACGGTTTGGTTCGCCACTATTATTTGCGGTCAGGCAGCAACTCCGCCGATATCCAGGTCAATTTCGCCCCCAAAGGTGACCGGACCGCCCAGAGCCATGACATAGCCAAACGGCTAAGACCCAACCTCAAGAGCATCGCTGACAGGTACGGCGCGAAGATCAAGGTCGCCGAGATCCCCCCGGGACCGCCTGTATTGAGCACCCTGGTCGCCGAAGTTTACGGCCCCGATCCCAAGCGGCAGATTGAAATCGCGAGAACAATTAAAGATATTTTCTCCCAAACCGACGGCGTTGTCGATGTGGACTGGTATGTGGAGGACAACCAACCCAAACTTACCTTCGTTGTCGATAAGAACAAAGCTGCTCTGAACGGCATCAGCACCGAGGCCATCGCCAAGACTGAGCGGATTGCTCTGAACGGGCTATCGGCCGGCCTGGTTCACTTCAACAATGAGAAGGAGCCGGTGGACCTTTTCTTGCGGATGCCTATTGCCGATAGGGCAAACACCTCAACTCTTCAGCAAATCGGGGTACTGTCTCCGACGAATCAACTTATCCCTCTCGCCGAACTTATCCAACCCCAGGCGGGTATCGAAGAAAAAACCATCTACCACAAAAACCTGAAACGCGTTACCTATGTTATCGGCGACGTGGCCGAAAGCGTGGAAAGCCCCGTTTACGCCATCATGAATATGAAGGCCAAAATTGCCGGACTGAAGCTGACGGAAGGATACGAACTCAGGCAGTATTCAACCACCCAGCCTTGGCTGGAAGACAAGTACGCCATGAAATGGGACGGCGAATGGCAGATAACCTATGAAGTCTTCCGCGACATGGGAATAGCTTTTGCGGCAGTGCTGGTGCTCATCTATGTACTTGTTGTGGCATGGTATCGGAGCTTTATCACCCCCTTTATCATTATGGCCCCCATTCCCCTCACCCTGATCGGTATTCTTCCCGGCCATTGGCTGTTCGGCGCCTTTTTCACCGCAACATCAATGATTGGCTTTATCGCCCTTGCCGGGATTATTGTCCGAAACTCGATATTGCTGGTGGACTTTGTCCAAATAGAATTTGGTATTCATCAGGATCTGCGAAAATCCTTGATTGAGGCCGGCGCCGTCAGATTCCGGCCCATAGTGCTCACAGCCGCAGCTGTCGTTGTCGGTTCTTTTGTCATGATATTCGATCCGATCTTTCAAGGGTTAGCGATTGCGATGATGTTCGGCGCAGTGGCTGCGACCGGCCTTACCCTGGTTGCCGTTCCCCTGCTCTACTATGAGTTTTTCCACAGTAAGACACGGCCCGTAGGTTCCGAAGAGAATAAAACAAAGGGAGCGTTTCATGATGTACAGGGCTAGAACGGACCGCGGGTATCTGGAACGGGTAATCTGGCTGCTTGCAGGAACATTCGCTCTCGGCAGTGCTTTACTGGCCTGGCTTCATAGCCCCTATTGGCTGATACTGACTAGTCTGGTGGGCGTCAACCTGATCCTATTCGCGCTGACCGGCTTCTGCATTATGGCGAATATCCTTTATGCCTTGGGCATCCGCCCCCTATGCGAAGACCTCCGTCCTGTCGCCGGGAACCAGTCGAAATGCAAGTGTCTTTGAGCAGCCCCCCATGTTTTGTTCACAAATTATTCGAAGCTTTGTCACAATCTGCTGACATTTTCGACGTACAATAAGAGTAACAGGGAGGTGACAAGCAATGATGGGATATTGGGGCTATGGTGGTCCATTCCACTGGATGGGATACGGATTCGGAATGATTACTCACGTCGTATTCTTAATACTGGCGATCTACGGGATCATTTGGCTCTTTAGAGCTGTTTCCCGCCCACGCCTTCCACAAGAATCAACGGCTTTAGAAATATTGAAACGCCGTTATGCTAAGGGTGAAATCTCCGGCGAGGAATACCAACGGATGAAGAAAGAACTCGAATAAAGAAAACGCTCCCGTTTGCCGGGAGCATTTTCCTATTGTCTTTCAATAATTCTTTATTTAATAGATTCCGGAAAATAATATCGGGAGGCATTACTATGAATCAAGACTATCCACAGGATTTGCAAAAGGTCATCGATTTTCACGGGCATTTTTGTCCCGGCTTAGCCATCGGCTATCGAGCTGCCAAAGCAGCCATGGAGAAACTGCAGGTTGAGCGCTCCGAGGATGAAGAATTGATCGCCATTGTCGAGACCGATGCCTGCGGTGTCGACGCGGTACAGTCACTGCTTGGCTGTACCATGGGAAAAGGCAATCTCCTCTATAAGGATTATGGCAAACAGGTCTATACCATCGCCAGCCGCAAACAGAACAAGGCAGTGCGGGTTGCCATGAGTGCAGATGCTTTTGCCCAGTCACCCACCCAGGATAATTTGCGTTCCGCCGTTTTCGGCGGTCAGGCTTCCGCCGAACAGCGCAAAGAGTTCCAGGAGATGCAGCAGGCAAGAATCCAGCAATTGTTGACAATTGAAACCGATCGACTGTTCAAGGTAGAATTGGTGGAAAGGCCGTTGCCGAAGCCTGCAATCATATTCAAATCGGTGACTTGCGACTTCTGCGGCGAATCGGTAATGGAGCCCCGTGCCCGCCTGAAAGACGGGAAAATCGCCTGCCTGTCCTGTAATGAAGAGTATTCGCGAGGATGGTAGGGGTCGTAACTGCTGCCCGCCTTACCTGTCCCCGGTGGCTACCAGGGACTTAATAAACAACAGTTTTTCGATTTTGACCGTTATCTTGCTAAATGAATCTGTTAAACTCAACTTGAAATAGATACCAATGTCTTCTATTTCTATTTTTTCAAAATTCTCAGGGTTCTTTGGTTTACCCAGTCGCACGGACGGGTAGCGGGGCGTTTGCCCGCACTTTCCTCCGCTTCAAGTCCCGCCCGGACGTTCCACCATATCCAGGGTGATAACACTTTCGGGCGACTTAGTCTTGATGTATTCCCGAGCTACGGTCTCAATAGATATATCCATGCTTTATCCCTCCTATTATAAAAGCAAGTACTCTCGGAGAAAGAATCTCGCCATAACGGGATTCTTTCCTTCGTGTACACCCAATAACAATACAGGTTATTAACTGTCACCCGTGGCTACCTGAACACCACTTGATACACAATGATAAGCGCTACCAGCGCCCAGAGGATAATTCAGGGCTGGCACAAATTGCGCAAAAAGCATTTCACTGTTTACCCTCCTAATCACTTCAATGGTCTCTGCATTACGCTTTTTGCTTTGATCAGAATTCGGCAGTCGCACTAACAAATGCCGGGATAAACCGGCTTCCAAATCTCCGGCTCAGCTCGGCCATCATCGGAAACCCCGTACAGTGACCGGCCATGACGAATTCGGGCTGGAAGCTCTCTAATGTATCAAGTGTCTTTGTTTGCTGCTCTGTGCCCACCGGACCGAGATGAGTGCCGCCAATCCAGCCATACAACCTCTTAGCTCCCGTCAGCTCCAATCCGTAGCTGACGGTGTTGACCAGGCCGGAGTGGGTGCAGCCGCCGATCACCACCAGGCCTTTTCCGGTGAGATAGTAAAGGGAGATATCGTCGATGATCTGGTCCGGGCAGTCTTCATCACCACAGCAGGTAACAAGTCGAGTGTCGCCCGGCTCAAAATCCGTCCTGCGGGGAATTTGGCCGCTGAACCAAAGGTTAGGGGCAAGCTCTCGCGGCTCTTTTCCCAGTTGCCACTCGACGCCGAGTGTCGTGAATTGATCCTTAACATAGGGCATACCGACAAAATGGCGGCTGTCTTTGGTCACCGAAAACCGCGGCGTGAATATGTCGCTATGGGCGTAGAGCGGATACCGCTTCCGTCCATGCTGCAACAAGTTGAATAGCCCGCCGCTGTGATCATAATGCCCATGGCTAAGTACCAGGGCATCAATTTGCGAGGGATGTACCTGGAGTAAGCTCAAATTATGGATCAACGCATCCGTTTGCCCTGTATCGAAAAGAATTTTCTGGGACTCGTGCTCCAGCAGCATTGAAAAGCCATGTTCTGCCCTGAACGAACTCCCTAGACTAATTGATACCGAATTATCCATGACGACAGTTACTTTCATCCCCGAGCGCCTCCTTATATTCTCCTTAATGGTGCCTTGACGCGGAAAACTCAAAAGAAAAGACACGTGTTGAGTGTTTAAACGTGCCTGCTACATATCAATTGCGATATTAATGTTACAATATTGATTTTAGAAATCCTGTTGAGCCTCCAAACTCGTTAACTAGAACCATCCCAGTTGACGACTACGCTCAGGCATGATTATGCCCACCACAGCAACCGCCTTGTCCGTGATGCTGCTGCCCGCCGCACGCCGTTTTACCGCCGTCTTCCTCTATCTTGGCTTTGCTCATGCTGCCGCACTTGGGACAGGCTATTTCATAGCCGTGCTTTCCTCCGGCAGTGCAGGGCGGCTCTTCCCATCTTTGCCCACAATCGGTGCACTCAAATACACGATTCTTCATATGATAATTTCCCCCTTGAAATATGATTTGGTGCCCTTCCATCAGGGCCTTAGCTACTTTAAATCTAGGCGGATCACGAGAGCCACTGAAATGTCGTGCTGGATACTCCCATCGCGACTGCACATACAACCTGTTAAAGTCCGACGATATTCTTCATACGTATCGCCTGATTTCTTCCAAACTTACGCGCCACTTCCGCCCCATCAATTGAGCATATGTTCATTTATAGCATATCTGATTGCTCTGGAATTATCAACCGCATCCAGTGAATTCTTCCCATACGATTAAATTATAACGCGTAAAAAAAAGAACGCTCGATGGGCACTCTAAAATGTACCCTTTGTAAAGGACAACAAAAAAAAACTATGCCAGACTAAGAAGATGTTTTCTGTATTCAACCGGAGTCATCTTCTTTAATTCCCACTGATACCTATAATTATTGTAGTAGGTCATATACTGATCTATTTCATCTTTGAGCTGTTCGAGGGTCTCGCACGACTTAATATTTGCTTCATCCTTAAAATGACCGAAAAACGATTCCTGCGGAGCATTATCCCAACAGTTCCCGCGTCTGGACATGGATTGAATGAGGCCATAGCTTTTTGCCAGGTTCTGAAAAGCGGGACTTGTATAATGTACCCCCTGATCCGAATGGATCAGCACATCTTCAGTGAGATGTAGTTGAGAGCTTCTCAGTTTATGAAGTGTACCGGTAGCGATATCTACAGCCAGGCTATCAGATACATTATATGCTGGTATCTCGTTTGTAGAGGCGTCCTTTATCGTCGAAAGATAGGCCTTCCGACCGTTTCCATAGAACAAGTAGGTTATATCTGTGAATAGCACTTTCCCCGGTATGTTCTGTCGAAAGTTCCTGTTTAACAAGTTGGGTACAACTGTGTGTTCCTTCGTAGCCTTCATCATTCTTCTGTAGGGATTTGCCTTCCTTATTGGACAGAAGATACCGTATTTTTTCATGATCCTGCGGATTCGTTTCAAGTTGTATACTAGTGCGTACTGACCGACCAGGGTCATTTTAAGCTGCTTGGCACCCTTTTTGCGCCTTTTAAAGTTGTAAGCTTTAAGTATATGTTGCCTAGTGTCCTCATCCAGCTCTGCCCGTTTCTTTCTTGATTTTTTTCCGGATTCCGAGAAATAGCTGTAGTATCCGGAGCGGGATACTCCCGAGGTCACGCATAGATGGCTGACCATGTTCTTCAGCCTGTATTTTGTGATTACAGACTCCACAAGCATGAACCGATCTTGTGCTGACAGTGCTACTTCTTTCTGCTCAGCCTCCTTTCGGCTATATCGATTTTTTTTAGCAGTTCGTTCTCCGCTTTCAGGAGTAGATTCTGCGCCTGTAGTCGGGCAAATTTCTCCTCCATAGATAGGTTCTTGGTACTAGGCCTCCCGGAATTGGTCTTTCTAGCGTCTTCAAGTCCTAATACACCATTTTCTTTATGTGCTGCACGCCATCTTTTGCTGGCAGAACGAACACGATGCGTTCCAAGACTATTGATGTCAAAGCCATGTTCTTCAAATATCTCTCTCGGATTCTTTCCTTGTTCATGCTCAACAATAAATTTGCGCCTGAACTCATCGGTATACGTGATAGATTTTTCACTGATTGGCCGTATATATTGATTTTGACCCAGTATTTCAATTTCTGCCGCTGTAAATACCTTGTTGCTCATATTACCCTTCGCCGCATTGTTTGATCATTATAACAAATGTACCCTATAGAATAGACTTTTTTTCATTGTCTACTCTACAGGGTACATTTTACTGTGGCAAACACCTAATTTCTTTTATACACAGGAGTATAATCCGGTTGGTCTTACATGATGTTGTGGCTGGAAATACGTAAAAGAATTGTAATCTGACCGCATTTTTTTTATTCAACCTGAAAAACAGGGCGTGCATACCTTAACGCTCAAGGTAACGTTCTACTATAGACCAATGGCATTTAACCCTTAAAACCTTGTTCAATTTTATAAATTAGAATCCATCCGGTGACCCATACAAAGCCAGCAGCAATGTACTCCATTGCTACAGTTATCCAGTTCATTGCAGAACAAATACAGCTCCATCGCTCTTTGCCGTTGACATCACGATATTTAAACAAGACAAAGTCTTTCCACCCCCTAGATAAATAAGAACTCCCGTTAGTCAACAAGGACTTAACAGGAGTTCCACCATTGCCAGGTATACGGTGCGCCTCGGCTTACGTTACTGCCTTGTAGAATTCTTACATGTGTAACCTTAGCAAACATGGCACCAATGACACGTGATGGAATCTGGTCCTGTTTCCCTCTGGTGTTTTCTCCCTACGTTTAGGGAAACATATATAATTTCTTACAAGCGCCAACAAACCCACGCCACGACTGACTCCGCCATTCGTATTTTCTTTGCAGCCTAGTCTTACTACACACTCGATGTGCGTCGAGAGGTGTTAAAAGGGTATAAAGAAAACACCCGGCTAATACTGTATATACAATCGTTAGCTAAAGACTTTAAATAATCTATCTTAGTGTGACAAATAGTACGACAGACTACACAATCCAACCGACAAGTCTTCGTTGACAAGTTTAACATCACTCGGCACATTTAGCACCGCCGGAGCAAAATTCCAGATGCCCTTTACTCCGGCTGCCAGCAGCCGGTCTGCAACGGCTTGGGCATTGTGTCCCGGTACGGTAATCACGCCGATGTGAATATCGCGCTCCTGTACTACCCTTTCCAAATCATCCATGCTGTTGATCAGCAGATTTCCAGGTGATTGGCCAATCTTGCCAGGATCAGCATCAAACACTGCCGCCAGCCTAAACCCAAGGTCCGCGAAATTCCGGTAACTTGCCAACGCCCCCCCAAGGTGCCCCATCCCGATTATTGCGATGTTCCAACCCCGATGAAATCCTAGAATGTTACCGATGTTGGCTTGCAGCTCGCGCACAACATAGCCGAAACCTTGTCTGCCGAAGTCGCCGAAAGTAGCAAGATCTTTGCGGATTTGTCCCGCCTTAAAACCGACCAGTTGCCCGAAACTTTCTGCAGAAACCCCGTCAACGCATTCCATTCGCAATCTGTCAAGCATTCGATAGTAGAGCGGTAGGCGGTTTACTGTGATGTTTGATATCAAATTGTTGGATCTCATTAGGCACCCCTCTCCTTTTAGTTCGGCGTTGCCGTCTCCGGCCAATGAGATTAACCGAAGGAGACCCACTGCGGGCATGCAGCAACTGTGGTTCATAAAGGAAAACACCGACATTATTCTGATAAGAAAACTCCAACTGGTTCAGCAAATCCTGGACATTGTGGTCCATTCTATTTTTAAACTTAAAACTCCTTTTTATTTTAAGTTGTATGTTTAAATAATAATCTGCTATTAGCTATGCCCTCTGAATCTCTCATCGAGCAGCAATTTGAGTAGTACGGATTCATTTTGTAGGTGTGTCAGTGCCGGTGATAAAATGAACAAAAGGGCGTTCAAAAAATGTACATTCCCCAGCGGTTCAAGAATATAAACGCCACACGTCAAAACGATTGGGAGTGGCAAATGAAAAGATTGAACCGGATGGAAATCAGAAGTACCCAAAAGGGATTGGGTTTCAAGGAAATCGGGCCGAAAACACAATATGGATCGGAGTTCAGCCAAACGTTATGCTTCGGCCATAGAGAAGCGATCTACCAATGTTGGTCTGCCGTTTCAGCCTGACCGCATTAATCGCATCTTCAGTAGGCTCCGTTCTTCCTGACATTTGCGTCGAACTAATGGAACCGTGCCGGAAAGGAGAAAGGGAGAAGGCCCAGAAACTGCAACTGGCATCCTTGATATTAATACCGCCGTCACATCAGACTTCGGCAC
>Ga0316232_1001891_pt1 | contig 23702 bp, 22 predicted proteins | sample TBHtaG_FD_206006 | JGI IMG/M metagenome (GOLD analysis project Ga0316232, IMG submission 206006) | Freshwater microbial communities from Trout Bog Lake, Wisconsin, USA - TBH18025_13 | ecosystem: Environmental > Aquatic > Freshwater > Lake > Hypolimnion/Profundal zone | place: USA: Wisconsin... | reverse complement strand
GATAATGCCCCGCAGGAATCGTTTTTCGGTCATTTGAAGGATGAAGCAAATATTAAGTCGTGCGAGACCTTCGAACAGCTCAAAGATGAAATAGATCAGTATATGGCCTACTACAATAATTATAGGTATCAGTGGAAATTAAAGAAGATGACTCCTGTTGAATACAGAAATCATCTTCTCAGTCTGGCATAGGTCTTTTTTTGTTGTCCTTTACAAAGGGTACATTTTACTTCGGCCTGAAAGCGGGTTTTTTTTACTTTGGAAAAGCGGTGTTTGCAGATTCTTTTGGTTTAGCAGCCGTAGCATCAGGCATGGCGATCTTTTCGACCGGACCGGCCTCTAACACTTCCATCAGTCCGTCGTCTGCATCTTTTTCCTTACTCGGCTTGGATTTGGTGTCTTTGGTGTCTTTGGCATTTTTTATATCTTTGGCGTCTTTAGAGTCTTTAGAGTCCTTCGGGTCCTTCGGGTCCTTCGGGTCTTTCGGGTCTTTCGGGTCTGGAGGCTTCGGCACTTTGATAGTAATCAGGGTTTTATCCTTGAAGAATAGGAACCGGCTGTCAGGGTATTCCCAGGTTTCAGTACCCTTCTTGCCTTTGGTGATCTGCTTGGCGGCGCCCCAGCTTAAGTCAACCATATCCTGGTCCATGCCGATCGCTACTTTGCGGGCCTTGATCGCCGTCCAACTGGCTTTCGACCAAGCAGGGTGGGCGACATAAGGGTCTTTCAGATAAAAGCTTTTTTGCAGCAAATCATAAAACTGCTTGTGATCGTAAACCGGCGGAGTGGTCCCAAGGCCCACGGTCCAGTCCAGGGGCGAACCATCTTCTTGGGTCAGAGTCAGCTGATAGGTTTCGCTGAAGGGGCCGTTGGAGTGAAATTCATGAATCGTCAGCGGCGCCAGATGTTCAGCGCTGCCATCCTTGCTGAACGAACTCACAAGGTTGAGGTTATTCCACACGATGAGCCCCGGCAGTGCTGCCATTTGCTCCATCCGGCGCTTTTCCTGGGAAATTTCGCTCTCCAGGGCAAAGGGCTGGTCGGCAAGCAGCTTGTCCTGGCGGTCCTTCAGCCAGACGACCTGAGTTCCGGTATCGGCGGCCAGATACCAGTAATATTCTGTTGCCGTATCTTTTTTGAGGGAATACAGGCCTTTGATGGTTAATGTTTTGCCGAAAAGTCTTTTACCCAGACTTAGCTGGTCAACACCGCTGATGGCGGCTGTAGGCTCTTGGTATAGAAACAAAAAGCTGACATTCTGGTATGTTTTTGCAGGCAGGAAAAGGGCTTTTTGGCCGATCCAGCCGGCTTTCTCCGGCCAGACCTGGTCTGCGCTGACTTGCACCGGCCCGGCGGGAGGCTCGGCCGCCGCCGCTGCCGGCATCATGCAGGCTAGGAAGAGAAGCAAACTTGCAAGCAAGGTCTTTTTTAACATATTACACCACCTGAGCGGTATTGCCGCGTTGTATTGTTCATACAAGTAATTCGCAGCGGCGCCGAATTTCCCCTGCAAGAAGCGGGACAGCATATTTGGGTGATTTGGCTTACAACAGGCCTGAGCGCCCTCTCAGCTCAGCTGCGGCCGGGATTCGGGATTGCGCACATACAGCAGCACCCAAACCCCCACCGCGGCAAACAGGCCGGCAGTTACCCAGAATACGGCCGGGATGCCGAAATACAGCGCGATGGTGCCGCCGGTCAGGGGGCCGAGCACATTGCCCATCTGCATGGCTCCGGTGGTAACTCCGTAGGCCACACCCCGTTTTTCCGCCGGGATCAGAAGAAAGATGACTGCGTTGATGGTCGGCAGCATGGCGCCAAGGAAAAACCCGCTCATGCCCCGCAGGATTCCCAGGACTAAAACGCTGGTTGCGGCGGCTTGGGCAGCAAAAAAAACGGCGGTACAGGCGGCGCCCGCCAGCAGGATGCGGCGGTGGCTGAAGTGTTTGCTCAACTGGCCCATTCCGGCCGAGGCCAGCGCGCTGGTCAGGCCGGATACGGCGATGATCGCGCCGCAGGTACTGGCGATATAGACCAGGTCGGGCGCCAGGCTCTGAACGTACAGTGGCAGCACCGGAGCAATATTCATAATCGAAAACTGGATTAAAAACTGGACAATTAGGATAATGCCAAGTCCGGGAACAGCGATGATACTGCCGATTTCCTGGAGGATCGGCTTTTTTTCCGTCTGGGCCGCCGGCACAAACCGCTCGGTAACCGCAAAGTGAATGATGACAAGAGACAGCAGGCAGAGCAGACCGAAAGCGATGAAGGCCTGGCGATAACCGAAATGGTCGGCAACCAATCCGCCGAACATCGGACCGAAAGCACCGCCGGCAATCATCGCGGTCTGATAAATTCCAAGGGTAAAGGCAATTTCTTTAGGGGGAGTGATGGAAGTGACCAGGGCCAGGGCCGCGGCGGTGAAGCCGCCGAAGATACCCTGCAGGATGCGAAGCACCAGCAGTTGATAAACATCGGTTACAAACCCCATGGCCACCATAATGACAAAGAAGACCCCCATTACCCGTTCGACCATCGGTTTGCGTCCGTGCCGGTCGGAATATGCCCCCCAGTGGGGACCGGCCAGCGCGGCCGCCAAAGAAGCAACACCCATCAGAACACCGGCCCAGATCTCGGTTTCCTCCACAGTATTAACGCCAAGGGCGGGGATATAAAGCGGCAGGAAAGCCATCACGCCGGTAATGGCGCTCATGCCGATAAGCTGCGCAAACCACATTACAGCCAGGTTTTTTTTCCACTCAGGAATATTCATAGACAATCCTTTTCCCTTCAGTACTATACTGTATTCTACCAGAAAAAAACGTTGTTAGGCAAAGCAGATCAAGCCACGGATGACGCCGTCAGCGACACCAGAGCGCAAGTTTGCCCCAGTTTATGATTCTTTTACAGGGATAGCCGGTCTTTTTGGCGAATACACAAGAACATATAACAGGAGAAGGGTTGATTTAAATGCCGCTAGCCGCTCCGCGGGTGCGAAAACTGATAGCGATTTCTATGTTTGTTATGCTGGCCGCTATTTTCGGCTTGGTTGGCCGTGTCGCCTGGGTTCAGCTTGTTGACGGGCCAAAACTGACGGAAAGGGCGCGGATCCAGCTGCAAGAAAGCAAGATTCTGCAGTCGCCGCGCGGGACAATTTATGACCGCCAGGGGCGGGAACTGGCGATCAGCAGTCTGACAAAATCGCTGTATGTCAATCCCCAGCTGTTCGACAAAGACCCCACCGCGATAGCCAATCTGCTGGCTCCTATTTTGGCGATGAAACCGGAAGACATCAGAAGCCACCTTGTGGCTTCCGGCAGTTTTAGCTGGCTGAAGCGCACCCTGGAACCGGATGCAGCCGAGCGAGTAATTGCCTTGATAAAAGATCAAAATATTAGAGGACTGGATTTCATCGAAGAAAGTAAACGCTATTATCCTAACAACCGGCTGGCTGCTCAGGTGCTGGGGTTTGTCGGTACTGACGATGTCGGCCTGGCCGGCGTGGAAATGACCCTGGACAAAACCATCAAGGGGATACTGACCCGGCAGGCGGTGGATACTGACAGCCGCGGGATCCCGATCTTTCAGTCCATTCTGGCCTTCAATCCGGCCAAACAAGAAAAAAGCGTTTATCTTACCCTTGATAGCACCATCCAGTTCATTGTCGAGCAGAGTCTTGACAAAGTTATGACCCAGACCAGGGCCAAAGGGGCCACAGTCATTATCATGAATCCCCGTACCGGTGAAGTGCTGGCTATGGCCAGCCGCCCGACTTTTGATCCGAACCAGTTTTACCGCTACAGTGAAGGGGAATGGAAAAACCGGGCGCTGTCGATTATTTATGAACCAGGATCGACCTTCAAGTCTGTGGTCGCCGCCGCTGCCCTTCAGGAAAAGCTGGTTTCGGCGAACGAGCGGTTCATCGACAGCGGCTATGTCGAGGTGTCCGGCCGGCGAATCCAGAACTGGAGCGGCGACAGCTACGGCTCAGTAACGTTTACTGATATTGTCAAGAATTCGATCAATACCGGCTTCGTTCAGGTCGGCATGCGGATCGGGGCCGCCCGTCTGACTCAGTATGCCCGGTCCTTCGGTTTTGGCAAGACAACCGATATCGAACTTCCTGGTGAAGAAGAAGGTTTGTTATTCGATCCCAAGGAAATGCGGGACTCCGATACTGCCACCATGTCCATCGGGCAGAGTATCGCGGTAACGCCACTGCAGCTTATAACCGCTGTGGCGGCGATAGCCAATGACGGAGTACTGCTAAAGCCGCATATTGTCAAAGAAGTTTATAACGCCGACGGAACGCTGGCGATGGCTACTCCCACCGACCGGGTCCGCCAGGTGATTAGCCCGGAGACTGCGCAAGGGCTGACTGCTTTGCTGGAAAAAGTTATTTCAGAAGGTGGCGGAAAAAGGGCGGCAGTCAAGGGGTACCGTTTCGCCGGGAAGACCGGTACGGCGGAGAAGCTCCGGGCAAGCGGCGGGGGCTATGAGACCGGCAGCTATATCGCCTCTTTCGTCGGATTCGGACCGGTCACCGACCCGCAAGTGGTGGCACTGGTGGTTATTGATGACCCTGAAGGAGCTTATTACGGCGGCGAAATCGCCGCGCCGGTGTTTAGTGATATCATGACCCAGGTCATGCGCTATCTGAGCATTCGGCCCCAGAACGCCGTGCAGCCGGTGCTCGGGTCGGAGCAGCGTCCGGGGACAGCCAGCCAGCCAGTCACCCGACCGGCGCCGCAGGGCAAAGCCGTGGTTCCGAGCGTTATCGGTAAGACCATGCGGGAAGCCGGAGACAGATTGGCAGGAGCGGGGTTAACCTTTGTGCCTGTCGGAACAGGCATAGCGGTGCGGCAAAGTACAGCGCCGAATACTGTCGTCGACCCTGGCACAGAGATCACGGTATTCTTTGAATCCAGATAGGAGGCAATCTTTTGGCCGATAAACATGAATTAGCCCAAATTTTTGCCGCTGTCGCTGTTCTGCTGGAGCTGAAAGGCGAGAATCATTTTAAGGTTCGGGCCTATGAGTCGGCGGCCCACACCCTGGAACAGCTCAAAACCGACCTGGCCAGCTTCGTCGCTGACGGTGGACTGGAGGAAACCAAGGGCATCGGCAAAGCCATCAGCCAAAAAATCGCCGAATATCTCGCTACAGGGAAGATTGCCTTCTACGAAGAACTGAAAACTTCCGTTCCGGCTGTCTTGTTCGAGCTTATCAAGATTCCTGGCCTGGGACCGAAAAAGGCGATGGCGCTCTACGAAAACCTCGGCATTCAGTCGGTCGGTGAACTGGAGTATGCCTGTCGCGAAAACCGGCTTGCGGGGCTGCCGGGGTTTGGGCTGAAAACTCAGGAGAAGATTCTGGAGGGCCTTGAATACGTCAAACGGTTTCAAGGGCAGCAGCTGTTGTCCGACGTCTGGCCGCTGGCCGAAAAGATCGCCGATTTTATACGCAGTCAGCCGGGAGTCAGCGCGGCCCAGGTGGCTGGGAGCATTCGCCGCCGCAAAGAAACGGTAAAAGATATCGACATTGTTGTCGCCGCTGATGCCGGGGCCGATGGCGCGGCCTTCATCACCGCAATTCCCGGCGTTGAGCGGATCCTCAGCCAGGGAACGACGAAAATCAGCCTGGCGCTGGTCTCAGGCGTGAATATGGATGTCCGGATCGTCCGCCCGGCGGAATTTGCCGCGGCGCTGCACCATTTCACAGGCAGCAAGGAACATCATATTGCTTTGCGCGGCCTGGCCAAGGAGAAGGGACTCAAGATCAACGAGTACGGCCTGGAGGCCGCGGATGGACGGCGAATCGCCGTCCGTGATGAGCAGGAATTTTACAGGGCGCTCGGGCTGGATTACATCGAGCCGGAACTGCGCGAAGGGGCGGATGAACTGGAGTTAGCCGCCAGCTCAGCACTGCCGCTGTTAATCAAAGAACAGGACATAACAGGAGTTTTTCATGTTCATACCACGTATTCGGACGGCAGCGCCACCTTGGAAGAAATGGCGGAGGCGGTACGGCAAAGAGGCTGGCGCTATCTCGGGATTACCGATCACAGCCGCACGGCGGTTTATGCCCGGGGCCTGAGGGTCGAGACTGTTGTCGAGCAGCGCCGTGAGATAGACCGGCTCAACGCTCAGAATCAGGATTTAACCATCTTCGCCGGAATCGAAAGCGACATTTTGCCGGACGGTTCGCTGGATTATCCGGATGAGATATTGGCCCAGTTCGATTTTGTCATTGCCTCGGTTCATTCCTCCTTCCGGCAGAGCGAGGCCGACATGACCCGGCGGATTGTGAAGGCCATGACTAATCGTTATGTCAGTATTCTCGGGCATGCTACCGGGCGGATTCTACTGGCCCGCGACGGCTATGAACTGGATATGCCTGCGGTGATCCGGGCAGCGGGGGAGACAGGAACAGCCATCGAGATTAACGCCAACCCTTACCGGCTGGATCTGGACTGGCGCTGGTGCCGCCAGGCCAAGGAATCGGGGGTGCTCTTGGCTGTCAACCCGGACGCTCATGCCCCTGAGGAACTCGATTATGTTCGCTACGGCGTGGCAGTTGCCCGTAAGGGCTGGCTGACAGCCGCCGATATTATTAATACCCGGCCGGCCGAACAGGCATTGGCTTTACTCCGGCGAAAGCGCAACTAAAAAGCACTCTTTTGCAGGGTGCTTTTGTGGTCTGTCCGCTATTTATGACAAGTAAATATGGGCGGCTTGGCCGCCCATAAGAAAGAATCCGCATTCACCGATATTGAGCCTTGTGGCTACGGTGCTCAGGTAGTAGTACCTGAGCCCATGCTGGATTCATACTGTTCAATCATCTTGCGTACCATATGACCACCAACCCGGCCACAGTCAGCTGAGGTCATGGTGTTCCAGCCCTGCGAACGGACTTTGTCGGCAATACCCAGTTCGGACGCCACTTCAAACTTCATGCGGTCAAGGGCGTTTTCGGACTGCGGGTTTACCGGTTTTCTGCTTCTTGCCATATTATCACCTCCTTTCAAGTGATAATAGTATGACACGGCAAAGGGTTATTATCCTTTTGACAGCCTGTAATTAAGTGGCAGGCTCAAAAGGCACGGACAAGCTTCGGCAGGAAAAATCGTTGTTATTATCAAATGTTATCATTAGAGAACAAAACAGACTGATCCCTGATTTGCCTGATCCAATTTAATTCATCGTGATATAGGGGAAAACTATGCATGAGATGGCTATCGCCCAGGGTGTTTTGGAGATTGCGCTGGAGAACGCCGCCCGGCACGACGCGAAAAAAATTACCCAGATAAAGCTGCTGATTGGGGCAATGACTGAAGTGGAGCCTGACTCCCTCAAGTTTTGTTTTAGCGCTCTGGCTGAAGGCACACTCGCCGCCGGGGCAGAACTGGAGATCGCGACCATTCCGCTTGTCGGCCGTTGCCGGGACTGTAGCCGGGAATTTGACGTGGAGGGGTTTCGCTTTCTTTGTCCGGACTGCGGTTCGGCCGGGGTAGAGATTTTGTCCGGGCGGGAACTCAGAGTGGAGCATTTGGAGGTGGACTAATGGAAATCAAGGTTATGACCAATATCCTCGACAAGAATGATCAAATCGCCGCTGAAATCAATGCCCTGCTTTCCTCGCACGGCATTTTCGTTCTGAATTTGCTGGGGTCACCCGGTTCAGGGAAGACCTCGCTGCTGGAGAGGACCATCGCTGCCCTGCGTAGCGAGGTTCGCCTGGCTGTCATTGAGGGCGATCTGTTTACATCGAAGGATGCCGAGCGCATCGCCCGCTATCAGGTGCCTGTGGAGCAGATCAACACAGGCGGCGGCTGTCACCTGGACGCTAATATGGTGAAAGGCGTGCTGTCTAAACTGGATCTGGCAGCCCTGGATCTGATTATTATCGAAAATGTCGGCAATTTGGTCTGCCCTGCCGAATTTAATATCGGCGAAGATGTGAAGGCCGTGGTTTTAAGTATCACCGAAGGTGATGACAAGCCGCTGAAATACCCCCTAATGTTCAAACAGGCTTCTATCGCGATTTTGAATAAAATTGATTTGCTGCCCCATACCGACTTCGACATGGCGGCCGCGACGGCGGATATCACGGGAATCAACCCCCGGATTACTTTGGTTGCCGTCTCCTGCCGTACCGACGAAGGACTCGGTGAGTGGTACAGCTGGCTAAAACGGCAAGTTGCCGAAAAAAAACAAGGAGTACAGTGATATGAGTAATCTAGACCAGATCCAGCAGGATATCGAGCAGATACGCGCCGATCTAAACGGTATGATAGTCAGGAACGGGAGTCTCAGCCATCCTGAGGTGACAAAACTTAGCGCGCGGCTGGATGATTTGATTGTGTCCCACGCGAGGCTGAGAGCCGATCAATCGAAAACGAGGCGATTATAGGTGATAGCATTAACCGGCGGAACTGTATTGACCATGGACGGACGTCCGCTCAAAGGGGGGACGGTGCTTGTCCAGCAAGGCCGGATACTTGCCGTCGGCGAAAAACTGGCGATTCCGTCCGAGTGCATTGTCTATGATGTGAGTGGCAGGCATGTGACCCCTGGACTGATTGATGCCCATACCCATCTTGGAGTATATAGCGAATCGCTGGCCTGGTCAGGCGAAGACGTCAACGAAACCAGCCGGCCGACTACCCCTGAACTGGATGTCCTAGACGCTATCAACCCCGACGATATTGGCCTGGCGGACGCCGTTGCCGGCGGTATTACGACAGTGATGGTGGCTCCGGGCAGCGCCAACCCGGTGGGCGGGCAGTGCATCGTCATCAAGACCCGTCGCCAGTCCGCCGTGGAGGCGATGATCCTGAAACGCTACGCCGGACTGAAGATCGCCTTCGGCGAAAATCCCCGGCGGGTTTACGGGGGACAGAAGAAAGCGCCGGTAACCCGTATGGCCACCGCAGCCTTAGTGCGGGAGACGCTGCAAAAAGGAAAAGATTATCTGGCCCGCCAAGGCGAGAAGGACCATAAATACGATCAGGGAATGGAAGCGGTGGCGCGGGTTCTTACCGGCCAGATGCCCCTCAGGGCCCACGCCCACAGGGCCGATGACATTGTCACCGCCCTGAGGATAGCCGGTGAATTTGGCGTTGAGGTTATCATCGAGCACGCCACCGAAGGACACCTTATCGCTGACCTGCTTGCCGAGCGCCAGGCGCGGCTGGTCCTAGGCCCGAGTCTCACTACCCGCAGCAAGCTGGAATTAAAGGAACGCAGCTTCAGCACCCCGGCGATTCTGGCCGCTAAGGGAATAGCCTTCGCCCTGATGAGTGACCATCCGGTACTGCCGTGTGCTTTTCTGCCGCTGTACGCCGGATTGGCAATGCGCTTCGGCTTGCCGGCCGACAAAGCTCTGCAGGCCATTACCTGCGATGCGGCGGCTATTTCGGGGGTTGCTGACCGGGTCGGCACCATTACCCCAGGCAAAGACGCCGATCTTGTTGTCTGGACCGGCCATCCGCTGACCCTGGCAGGAAAACCGGAAATGGTGATAACCGATGGCTGGGTCGGCCGGGTTGATGGTGAACAGAAAATTGCTCTGTGGGAAAAATTTCCATAAACCAAGTGCTTTTTAAATGGGGGACAGCGAAAACTCCGTCCCGCTTTTATTTTAAGCCCAATAAATTGAAAATAGCCCCTGTTTTTACAATTATGGAAGACTTTTTCTGTAACCATGGAGACAAGTGGTAGGAAAATGACAATTGTTGTCGAAGTTATAGATATTACTCTTGGCTTCATCAATATTGGATGCAGAAAAAGGGGGCTAAAATATGGCAAGAAGGCGAAGCGCCGGCGCCGGCAGTGGCAACGCAAACGAAGCGGCTGGTATGATGCGCTGGCTGTTGACCTATGCCGATTTAATTACCTTACTAATGGCGTTTTTTGTGATTATGTATGCCATGAGTAAAGCCGACACCGCGAAGTTTAACGCACTTCGATATTCACTTGCTGTTGCGCTGAAAGCCGACTCCGGGACTGCAAACAGCATTCTCTTTGACCAGCAGGGATCAACTCCGATTGACCAGACGATGCCGAAGGAAGGCTCAGCCAAGGAGACGGAAGATTTTCAGGAAATCATCCATAAGATCCAGGCCAACGTGAAAGATCCCCGGATGGTTGGGTTTCTTGTCGATGAGCGGGGTCTTACCGTCCGGTTCCTTGACAATGTATTGTTCGATATTGGTCAAGCCAACCTGAGGCAAGATGCTCTGCCCCTGCTGGACACCGTCGGGGCGGCCCTGAAAGGAAATACCCGCTATCTGCGGGTGGAGGGGCATGCCGACAATCTGCCGATCAATACTCTGCAGTTTCCGTCCAACTGGGAATTGTCGTCCGCCCGTTCGATTGCCGTGACCCGCTTCCTTATCGAGAGACATAGTATGGATCCCCGGCGAATGTCTTCCCTGGGTTATGGGGAATATCGCCCGCTCTATCCCAATACAACGGAAGAAAACCGTGCCAGGAACCGCAGGGTTGATATTGTTGTCCTCCGCGCTGAGCGCTCAGGTGGGGAAATCAGCGGCGATAGCCAGACAATGACCCTCAAGGCCCCAACACAATAATAACGGAGGTTAATCGGTGAGCGAAGACAAAGACTGGGAATTATTTAAACAAAAACTTTTCGCCAAATCATCTATCGATCTTAATCAGTACAAACCGGCCCAAATGCAGCGACGGATCACCAATTTTATGCATCGTCACGGCGCTCAGACCTATATGGGCTTTTTCCAACTAGTGGACGTCAACTCCCAGCTATACAAGGATTTCATCGACTTCCTCACCATCAATGTTACCGAGTTTTTTCGCACACCAGAGAAGTTTGTCGAACTGGAAATGAAAGTGCTGCCGGAACTTCTGGCGACAAGCCCGCGGCTCAACCTGTGGAGCGCCGGCTGTTCCACCGGGGCCGAGCCGTATTCTCTGGCGATGATTCTTCAGGATAAAACCCCCACTGTCCGTCACCGCATTCTGGCCACTGATCTTGACGCCGAAATGCTGACCAAAGCCAAAAAGGGGGTCTATACCCCCACTGACCTGAAGAATATACCCAAATCGCGCCTGGATAAATACTTGACCCAGGTCGACGGCAACTATGTGCTTAACGACGATACCAAGAGCCGGGTGGAATTCCGGCGTCACAACCTGCTGCTGGACAAGTTCGAGAGTGGTTACGACCTGATCCTTTGCCGCAATGTGGTGATTTATTTTACCGAAGAAGCCAAGGATGCTTTATACCGGCGATTTTTCGCCGCGCTCAAACCCGGTGGGGTATTCTTTGTCGGCGGCACAGAGGCGATACTTAATTTCCGGGATATTGGTTTCCAGCACTACCTGCCCTTTTTCTACCGCAAACCGTTATAATACTCCCCAGCCGGATAATAAACGAAACGTCTGGGTGAGGTATTGGAAAAAGATCTTTACCATGGTTCGTTCGGTTACATCCTCCGCGGCGACGATATCCACCGTTTTTACAGCCTTGTCGCCCACAAAAAAGACGATTTCCCCGAGGATTTGGCCCTGGTATACCGGGGCCTTTATCTTTTCCGGCATATTGACTTCCACAGTGACCCGGGAATAGTCGGCGGTGGAGACCACCAGAGCGGCAGGGTCGCTCACCATCGCGTCAACGACATCAGTGAGACCTTGCTCCACCTGGATGCTTGCCAGGATATCGCCCCGAGCGGCGAAATCGTAAAGATCAAAGTTGTCAAAGCCATATTTCAGCAGCTTCATCGAATCATACCAGCGCGAATGGTCATGAAGGACAACAGCGATCAGTTTCTGATTGCCGCGGGTTGCGCTGGACACCAGGCAGGGGCCGGCCTCATTGGTAGTGCCTGTTTTGACTCCGTCGGCCTCTTCCAGCATCCACAGCAGCTTGTTGGTGTTGCGCAGGTTGACGTCGTGCTCCCGGCCCTTGCGGTCAAGCCATTCAATGCTGGTTTCCCTGGTGCTGACAATTTCAGCGAAAATAGGGTTGGTCAGGGCGTAGCGGGCCAGCAGGGCCAGGTCGTAGGCTGTGGAGTGATGACCGGCGGCGCTCAGGCCATGTGGATTGCGAAAATGGGTGTCGACCGCACCCAGGAGCAAGGCCTTGCGATTCATCTGCTCCACAAAATTGTCCACCGATCCGGCCAGATATTCGGCGATAGCCACTGCCGCGTCATTGCCGGAACGCAGGAGTAATCCGGTGACCAGTTCCCGCAAGGTGATTTTCTGACCAGGATAAAGATACATCGATGAACCCCGGGTAGCTGCGGACCGGACACTGATCTGGACAACCTCGTCCAGACGCCCGCTTTCCACAGCCAAAATCGCGGTCATGATTTTGGTTGTGCTGGCAGGAGCGCTCCGCAGATGGCCGTTCTTTTCGAACAACAATTGTCCGGTTTTAGCGTCGAGTAACACTGCGCCGCGGGCCGTTATATCAGGTACTGCCGCGCTGGCCGCGGCGCTAACCCATAAAACGATAATCGCAATCAGCAGCGCCAGTTTCAGTTTTGGTGTCCGCACCATCGTTTCCCCCTGCCGCGCCAAACTATTTAATTATATTTTGCCTGCCGCGGAATCATACCGACTTGACACATCTTGCGGGAGGGAAAATAGACTGATAACGAATAATACGAAAAAGGAAGCAGGAAAATGCCGATTTGTACCGTATAAAATACAGTATGCTTTTTTGAAAGGGGTATTGGGTAATGATTAACAGCGAACCGTTAGTGATGATACCAGGGCCGACGCCGGTTGCCGAACCTATAAGGCAGGCCATGGCTAGACAAACCTACGGCCACACCTATAGTGCGTTTGTCGCAATCTACAAAGAATGTCTGGCCGGTTTGCGGCAGATCTTCCAGGCCGACCATATGATTGTTATCGGCGGGGCAGGCACGCTTTCGATGGAAATGGCACTGATCAACACCGTAAAGGCCGGCGAGGAAATTTTGGTTGTGACCCACGGCGTGTTTGGCGACCGCTATGTGCTTGTGGCCAAGGCGCTGGGGATTAAAGTCGATGTTCTGAGCTCCCCGCTGGGAGAGAAGGTGCCGCTGGCGGCGATTGAAGCGAAACTTGCCGCCAAGAAATATGCCGCGATGACGCTGACCCATGTCGACACTTCTTCCGGCGTAATGTCTCAGCCCAGGGAAGTCGGCGAATTGGCCAAGAAATACGGGGTCCTTTATATTCTGGACGGCGTTTGTGCCAGCGCCGGAATTCCCGAATTGATGAAAGACTGGGGCATTGACATTATTGTCACCACCTGCCAGAAAGCCTTTGGAACACCGCCAGGCCTGACGATGGTGGCCTTTAACAACAAGGCGCTGGCCCGCAGAGAAGAACTGGGCACAGTGCCCAGCTATTATTGCGACTGGAAGAACTGGTTGCCGATCATGGATAATCCGGGACTGTATTTTGCGACACCCCCAGTCAACCTCATCGTGGCTCTGGCCGAATCGGTCAAGATTATTCTGGCCGAAGGGCTCGAGGCGCGTTATGCCCGGCACGAGCGAATCGGCCGCAGCTTCCAGGCCGGATTGGCCGCTGTCGGTATCAAGCTGGCGACAGCCAAAGAGGCGGTTGCCCCCACCCTGTCGGTGGCGCTTTATCCCGCCGGGGTCGATGACGCCGCTTTCCGGGCGAAGATGGAGGACTTTGGGGTATTTGTCGCCGGGTCCTTGGGTGAACTAAAAGGAAAATCCTTCAGGGTCGGACATATGGGCAATATATGCATTACCGAAATTGTCAAAACCCTCTCTTCAGTAGAGCGGGCGCTGGCGGCTCTCGGAGCGAAGGTTCAGCCCGGGGCGGCGGTGGGCGCGGCCTGCGTGGAATGGGACAAAAAGTAAAACAGCCAAAGACCGGGGTATTCACCCCGGTCTTATTTATTTTGGTTTATATGGTTTTAGCCGCTGCCAGTGGGACTGGATCATCTGATCATAGCGCATGATGGTGGCGGTGCGCTCATTGCGCAAGGCCTGGATGACGCCGAGAGTGTTATGATCGAAGCTGAAAACCTTGTGTTTGGGGACGGTGACCGGGTGCGAGTATTCTCTCAGTTTGGTAGCGGCTTTTATGTTGGTCTTGCCTTCCTTGAGGACAACCGCTGGTTCCAGCATATCCGATCCATCGTAACGGTGGATGAGACAGTTGGGCTGCAGGCGGTCGATGACGTTTTTTCCGTCTCCGGCGAGGATGATATCACCGCCGCAGCCGGGACAGGCCCCCGCATCGACAAGCCACGTGTTGCAATTCGCGCAGACAACTCCTTCCATGTTGGCACCTCCTTGGCGAATAGTGTGCCCAGCAGCCAGGACTTGTAACCCCTGGCCATACCTGTTAAATAATTATTGACAGAACTCGCGCCTGTCTGGTAAAATAATTTACAACCATATATTGATCATCTTCGATGACCAGGAAGAGTAAGCATGGCAAAGAGGGTTGCAGCGAGCCAATGGCAGTGAGAGTTTGGCACAGCTCAGCATGCTGAATGGACCTGGTAGATACGGTCTGAGCCACGAAAGTGGGGTAGGCGCCGTCGGATTCTTCCGCCGTTAACGGGAAGCGGGTATCGGACTCTTGTCCCGTACCTTGAAAAGCCGGGTCGCTTTTGCGGCCAATAAGGGTGGCACCGCGGGTTAACCCCTCGTCCCTATCACAGGACGTGGGGTTTTTATATTTGTAAAAACAGGTCAAACTAGCCAGGAGGTAGGCAAATGACGGCAATAGTTTTCCGGGATTTCTCTTACGCTTACCCCGGAACGAATAAAGTGCTGGACAATTTGAATATCACCATTCCTCGGGGATCGTTTACCGTGGTCACCGGGCCGAGCGGAGCGGGGAAAACCACCCTCTGTCTGGCGGTCTGCGGCGTGGTTCCCCACTATTTCGGCGGCAGTATCGCCGGCGAGGTGCTGGTGGACAGCATCAAGACCGGCGCCAGCAGCTTGGGCGAGCTGGCGGCGGCGGTGGGGACGGTGCTGGAAGACTACGAAAGCCAGCTGGTCACCATCACAGTGGCTGAAGAGGTGGCTTTCGCCCTGGAGAGCCGCGGCCTGGACCACGGCAGTATCAAGGAGCGGGTAGAGGAAGCGCTCGCCTGGGTGGGGCTGACAGGACTTGAAGAGCGGGAAATCGCCTCCTTGTCCGGCGGTCAGCGGCAGCGGCTGGCCATTGCTTCGGTGCTGGCCACCAAGGCGGCCATCCTGGTGCTTGATGAGCCGGCTTCAGCCCTCGATCCCGAAGGGGCGGAAGACATTTACGCCCTGCTTGCCTCCCTCAATCGCGAACACGGCATCACCGTCGTGGTGGTCGAGCACGATCTGGGCCGGATTCTGGCCTATGCCGATCAGATGATCGTCATGACGGACGGCAGGGTTGCCAGGGCTGGCGGCTGCGAAGATGTGCTACCTTACATGTGGCGGCAGGAGGAATTCCGGGAGATGGTACCGCAGCTCTGGGCGCTGAAATTCGCTCTGGAGCGCGATCTGAACCGGAAATTCGGCGACTGGCGCCACGAAACCGAGGCTGTGACGGAATTGGCCGACCACCTTGCCGAGGGTTGCGAGGAGGAAGTTAGAAGTGCTTGAAGTACAAAACGTAAGTTTTTGCTATAAACCTGGTCACTATGCCGTCAACAACGTTTCCTTCACCGTCAGCGGCGGCGAATTTATCGCTATAGCCGGGCGGAACGGCAGCGGCAAGACCACCGTCACCCGGCTAATCATGTCCCTGCTCAAACCGGCTGATGGGCGGATACTGCTGGACGGCGGCGATACCGCCAAAGTGAAAACCGCTCATCTCGCCCGGCAAATCGGCTATGTCTTCCAGAATCCCGACCGCCAGATTTTTCGCGACACTGTGGCCCAGGAAATAGCTTACGGTCCGGAGCAGCTGGGTTTTTCCCCGGCCGAGATCAGTCAGGCTGTGGACGAGGCCATGGCGGTTACCGGCCTGACCGAACAGGCCCAGGCTTATCCCCGGACCCTCAGCAAGGGTCAAAAACAGCGGGTGGCCATTGCTTCGGCGCTGGCCATGCAGCCGCGGATGCTGATTCTCGACGAGCCTACCAGCGGACAGGACGCCAACGAGAAGCTCCGGCTGCTGGAGCTTCTCACCAGGCTGAATGCCCAGGGGATGTCGATCATCCTTGTGACTCATGATATGGAGCTGCTGAGCCGGTTTACCCGGCGAGTCATCGTTATGGCCGACGGCGGCAAGGTCTTTGACGGAAGCCCGGCCCGGCTGTTTGCCGGCGGCGAGGATATCAAAGGCTGGGGGCTGCGGGCGCCGTCGGCGGTGAGCGTGTCCCGGGGACTGCGGGACCTCGGGGTGCCGGCTGCGGCGCTGCCCATACAGCTTGAGTGCGGCTGTGCCCTGGAAGGAGCGGAGTGATATGCTGAAAATGGCGCCACTTACGAAAATAATCTTTACTGTTCTGGTCTCGCTCTGGGCGATGCTGCTGAATTCCCCGGAAGCGCTGGCCATCCTGGTTGTCTGCCAGACGCTGCTGTTTGCCGCAGCCAGGGTTCCGGCCTCCGCGTATAAAGCCCTGGCCAGCCTGAGCTTTTTCGCTGTGCTGCTTGTGGGAATGCAGTACGCTCTGGGAGCGAGCCTGGAATTCTCGCTGCAGATCGGCCTAAGGATGCTGGCGATGACAGGCAGCTTCATCCTGCTGTTCGCCGCCACCCGGATTCAGGACTTTACCGCCGCACTGGTCCGGCAGCTGCGGGTTCCGCATGAATACGCCTTCATGTTTACCGCGACCCTTCGGTTTATTCCCGATTTCTTCGCCGAAATCAAGGCGATCCAGGAAGCTCAGGCCTGCAGGGGCTACTCCTTCGGCGGCAGCCTCACCAAGCGGCTGAAGAACTACCTGACCATCGTCCAGCCACTGGTGCTGCGGGCTATCACCCGTTCGGAGACCATGGCGATGAGCCTGGAACTGCGGGGCTTCGGCCGCGGCATCACCGGCGGCTACGGGGCGAGCATCAGCCTCGCCGGAGCGGATTACCTGGCGATGACCGGTATGGCAATAGGCACCGTGGCGCTGGGTATGGCGCGGTTTGGATTTTGAAAGGAGTGAAGCGACATGGACAATAAAGAAAATCAAGAAATGACCCGGGTGGAAAAGACGGGAGGTCAGACCCGCTGGCTGGCGGTAACGGCGCTGTTTCTCACCATCGGGGTAATTCTGCGGCTGGTCAGCCCGAATATTGCCGGCATCACGCCCAACTGGTTGATCGCGATGTATTGTCTGGCGATCCTGATCGTCAAACCCGGTTGGAAGAAGGCGTTGGGTATCGGACTGGTGGCCGGTGTGGTCAGTGTCGCGACCTCCAAGGCGATTTTCCCCTACGCCAATCTTGTCAGCGAACCGTTGGGGGCGGTAGTCTGCGCCCTGATCGCCGGTCTGCCGGTGAGACTGCCGCTCATCAAGCACGTCATGCCCGCGATCGCCACGGTGGCCAGCACCCTAGCCAGCGGCTTGGTATTTATTACTGTCACCAAACTGGTAATGAGCATTCCCCTGCCAGTTTATCTATTCGGCATGCTGCCGGTGGTCTTGACGGTAGCCTCCGTCAACTGCGTAGTCGCCCAGGTTCTGTACTACCCGGCGGCGCGGCTGTTTGCCGGCAAAGAGGTTGACCCTGCAAAGGAGGAACAAAAATGATCTGGAACCCTGCCATGGAATCGATCGACCGGGCAAAACTGGCTGAGCTGCAGCTGGAGCGCCTGCGTCGGTCGGTGGCCCACACCTACCTGAATGTGCCCTACTACCGCGCCAGAATGGACGCCGCCGGGGTCAAACCCGAAGATATCAGGACCCTTGCCGATATTAGGCGCCTGCCGTTTACCACCAAGCAGGATATGCGGGACAGCTACCCTTACGGCATGCTGGCCATGCCTTTGCAGAAGATTGTCCGGCTGCACTGCTCCAGCGGCACCACCGGCAAACCGACTGTGGTGGCCTACACCAAACAGGATCTCGGGATGTGGGCTGACCTTATCGCCAGGACCCTGACCGCCGGAGGGGTAACCGACAAATCAGTCTTCCAGGTATCGGTGAATTATGGCCTGTTTACCGGCGGACTCGGCTGGCATTACGGGGTTGAGGCCGTGGGCGCCTCGGTCGTCCCGGTATCCGGCGGCAACACCGGCCGGCAGATCATGCTGATGCAGGATTTCGGTACCACCGCCATGGTGGTTACCCCCTCCTATGCCTTATACCTGGCCGAAACCATGCGGGAAATGGGCATCTTCCCCGGCGATACCAAGCTCCAGGCGTTGTTCTGCGGCGCCGAAGCCTGGTCGGACCGGATGCACAAGGAAGTGGAAGACGCCTTCGGCGTGCCTGCCTTTGATAGCTACGGACTGAGCGAAATCATCGGCCCGGGCGTATCCTTTGAATGCGAGGCCCACCACGGCCTTCATATTCAGGAAGACCAATTCTACTGCGAAATCATCGACCCGGTGACCGAGGAAGTGCTGCCGGAGGGCGAAATCGGTGAGATGGTGATCACCACCCTCTCCAAAGAGGGCATGCCGATGATCCGCTACCGGACCCGGGACCTCACGGCGCTGGAGCCTGACAGCGGCCTGTGCGGCTGCGGCCGGACCCAGGCCAAGATGAGGCGGGTCATGGGACGGACCGACGACATGCTGGTCATTCGCGGCGTCAACGTCTTCCCCTCCCAGGTGGAGAGTGTCCTGCTCGGACTCGGCGAGACGGCGCCGCACTATCAGCTGATCGTCGACCGGGAGCACAATCTGGACTTGCTGACCATTCTGGTGGAAAAGTCCGAGGACCTGGCCAAAGCCAACAAGGATGTCAAGGCCATCGAGCGCAAAATCCGGGAGAAAATGAAAACCGCCACCGGGGTCGGCGCCGTGGTGTGCCTCGTGGAGCCCAAAACCATCGAACGCAGTGAGGGCAAGGCCAAGCGGGTCATCGACCGGCGCGCGGCTGGATGAAGAATAGCGAACCTTAACCTAAATGATTCAGACAAGTGACAGGGCAGGCTTAACCTGCCCTTTTTTTGTTGAGCCTCCGAACAACTGAAATGTGCTGCACTTTGCCGACAGACAGAGCGGGAATTGCTTTAGGATCTTTCGGTTTATTTTTGACATTTAAAAGAAAAACAAGGAAAGTGCGGCTTTTTGTGTTATAGTTAGACAGCACAAGAAGCGGGTTTTAGGTATGCCATCCCTTGAGTCTATTCCTTGTGAATGAGTTATGAACAGGAACTAACTCGGGATGGAGGTACTGCTACAAATGAAAGATTTGCAAGCGTTGCTATACCAACCCTTGTTTTTAATTGCTTTAATATTAATTGGTTACTCAATATCCCTCGGGCATTAGAATTTGCAGCTTTGGAGGCGTCTCATGAACCTGTCATTTAGACACACATGTGGAGGAAATGCCCACCTTGTCGGTAAAGAATTGGTTACAGGCTGGAATTACTTCTGCTGTAACAGGTGTGATGATTCCTTTTATAAATGGATTACCAAAGAGTTTATGGAACTACTGCAAAAAAGACGGCTCTTCTAGAACAGAACTGCCAGGGTAGCCGAAAACCGCGACTGCGCTACGGCAGACGGTTTTGGCGGATGATTTTTCAGAACCAGTCCGGGTGTAAACCCGGGCTTTTTGTTTATTCCCAGGCAGCTCCGAGCCGCCCGTCACTGACTCCTCAGGGCCTGCAGGAGGAAAGACAGAACATCCGGATTTCCGTCAAGAAAACCGCCGGCATTACTAACAATATTTAAGCACTTGATAAAATAGTGCCTGGCAGGGTATACTAAGGACAAGGGATGCACGGGTCCCCCCAGTATCCTGATTCATACGGGGCATTAGCTCAGCGGGAGAGCGCTTGATTCACATTCAAGAGGTCGGCGGTTCGAAACCACCATGCCCCACCAGTAATTACAAGGCTTCGCAGGTTTTCTGCGAGGTCTTTTTTCTTTTTTGACCCCAGCCGTGACCCCATTAGGAATGATGTTAGGTGATAGAAAAAGATCCTAATTTATATAACAGGGTACACGCACACATTATTCGAGCAGAGTGGGGTCACTTTGAAACCCGGTATTCCCGGTATTCCTGGAACTGATATAATCCTTCTTTAAGGGCGATGATGACACAAAAGTGCGTCAATACCGTGAATACCGGGTTGTAATATCACTGTTTTCAGATACTCATCCGTGTGTGATAAAAGTGAGTACAGACGTCCATGTTCTATCATCACCCAGAGGATGCAACAATCCCTTGCATGGGGAACCAGATTTTTCATCCGCAAATTGACTACAGTTTAAGGAAATCATGGAGTTGAGTGTGGGGGTGAGTACATTAGTCGAACGCATCAAATACCTGGGTACTCCCGCATTTTCAACTAGTGTCAGATTGACACGGGTTTGAAGGAATGCGCGAGATTCGTGTATTCACGGAAGACGGAATTTACGAGGCAGCAATGCTAGCCAAGTTAGAAAGGCGTTGTAGCATGGAGGTCCAGGCAACGCTCCTGATTTTGAACCCGTATCAATTTGATGCGAGTTGAGGGTGATCGCTAAGTCAAGAGAGAAGGCATTGTATTCATCGAAGGAGGCACCTCTGGGGGATGGCAGCCTTGTGGTACACTCAATGTCCTGGTAAACAGGAATCCATTCGTGCGGGGTAAGGGGATTTTCTCCGGAGTCAATTTGACTACGGGAGCGGGAACAGGGAAAATCAGGTATTCTCGGAAAAGGCGCAGATTGATTTTACACATCCGCCTCAGTAAATTCATGCCTTCAGGGGTTCTCTCTGCTGAGCTTTTTTGTGTCAACGACCCAGCTATGTAGTAACTAGTGTATGATGAATACATTCCGAATTAAATATTGCCTGATAATAGTACTTGGTGCTATAATTAGGTATAAATTGATTTCGGGAAGGAAGTTGTAAATGGCTTTTGATCCAGCATCGGTTTTATTCGTAGGAATGCACTTTGTTGAGGAGAGAATGGTTAATGACTCAGATACAGCAGCACATTATGGAAGTCACCAATTAGGACACTTGATTGCTTCTCCCGCCTATGTTGGATTAATGATTGATGCTGCAGTCAAAGCTGTGGAACATCGATTGCCGGAAGGTTATGTAACAGTGGGACATGCGATGGAAATTACCCATGACCAACCGACAAGTTTGGGAATGTGCCTTCGGATAAAGGCGACGTTGAAAGAGATTAAGGGTGAGAAGCTTTTGTTTGATATAGTTGCTTGTGATGACTGTGGAGTGATTGGTCACGGAAAACATGAACGAGTGATAGTAAATAAGGCGAAACTATTTGAAAAAGCTCACCAACGGTTACTGAGACAACAATAGTATCCTGTTTTTACTATTTGCCTATCGGTAGTTAGTGGACCCTTCGAGTAAATACAAGGCTTTGCAGGTTTTCTGCGAGGTCTTTTTTTTAAAAAATTCCCCAAATTGACGCCCAGAATGGTTTATAACGGTATGAAGTGGTCCAAAATGAAATTATGCACGGCGAGATAGATGGCAAGTTGAGGAAGGTGAGGCCCAGGCTCGAGGAAGAACAAATTTAATAGGTGTTGTGCATAGTATATTGCTTTTTAGGATAGGAATCGGCAGGAAAGCCTATCATTTTGTCGAAAGGATTTGTGCGAGCATTGCGGTCAAATGTCTACGTGGGTAATATAGGGGGGGTGCTATGAAACGCTCGGTTCTTTTCGGTGTATTGGGAGCGATACTGTGCCTGGCGTTAGCTATTCTGCCGGGAGTAGCTTTTGCCGAAGGACAATGGATTATGACTGACAAGGGGTACAAAATATGGGCTAATTCCCCTTCCACTGGTGAAACTTTAACCTGGTCCGGAGACGTTGATGCAGAGGGCTATATAACCGGTAAAGGCGTTCTGCAATGGTTTTTTGCGAATGATACCAATCCCCATCGCAAGTACGAAGGAGAAATGCTCAAAGGCAAACGAGACGGACAAGGAGTTACGACGTATCTTTTACTTGATGAAAGCTTTGATGGTACCTGGCATAATGACCAGTTGAATGGAAATGGTATTTGGCGTACATCTACAGGTTATCGTTATGAGGGTAACTGGGTTGACGGTTTTCAACAAGGCAGGGGAATTGAAACCTGGGCCGATGGCAGCCGTTATGAAGGTAATTTGGTACAAGGTAAGGAAAGCGGCCAAGGTATTCTTAACTGGGCTAACGGTAACCGTTACGAAGGAGAATGGGTTAATGCCAATAGACAAGGCCGGGGAATTATGACGTGGGGACAAAGTACGCAGTGGGCTGGCGACCGCTACGAAGGTGACTGGCTCAATGACAAGAGGACAGGCAAAGGGATTTACAATTGGGCCAACGGGAACCGCTACGAGGGGGACTTTGTTGAAGGTAAGATGAGTGGCAGGGGAATTGAGACTTGGGCTAACGGTGACCGCTATGATGGCGGTTGGCTTGATGACAAGAAGACCGGAACAGGTATTTGCATTTGGGCCAACGGCGTTCGCTATGACGGAGAATGGGCTAATGATACTATGAACGGATACGGTACTTGTTACTTTACTAATGGTACTGTTCAAAAAGGACAATGGTCCAATGGTAAATTTATAGGCTGAAAGCTGTGGTTCCCAATTTGGTTCCTAAATCTACAGAGACAATATGATACACAAAAATACGGGAAGTACTAAAATTCAGCCAAATGCAGGTAATACTACAGCTTTTTTGGTGCCAGAAATACAGTAAATACGCCAAATATCAAAAAAGCCTTTTTCTCCAAGCCGTGGGTCGAGGGTTCGAATCTTTTGCCCGCTCAAGACAATTCAAGCCTTTGCGGTTATGCCGTAGAGGCTTTTTTTTATTCAGGTGGACAATAGGTGGACATTAGACGAAAATGCATTACATAGCTATGAAAAACACGTTGAAAAAGCCAGCTTTAATAATATCCTTGAGGCGTAGGTTTGAGATGCTTGCCAAGCCAGCTAAAATAACTGAAATATGGTAATGTATTACAAAAGTAAACTTTTGGGAGGATGTTTGCTCTAATCTCTCGAAAGAAAGGGTAGGCTTCAAATTGAAAAGTGGGAAAAATGGAGGAATCTTGTGTGAAAAGAATAGCTAAAACGGTCCTTGTTTGCTCACTGATGGTAGGTATTATGCAGTGCGGGTTAAACGCAGCGATATTGGAGGCTGCACCAAATGATCGACAGCAGCAGGAACAGCGCAACCAGCTAGATCAGGAACAGCGTGATCGGAAGGACCAAGATCGGCAGGAACGTGTGCACCAGGAAAATGACCGGCATGAACAGGAAATGCGGCGTCATGATTACGAAAGTGACCGAGATTACCAGGAACGGATGGACCGAGAGCATGAACGGCATAATCACGCGATAGACGATATTGAGGAAGCTTTGGGAATCCTGTACATACTTAGCAGATAAAGGTATGGGAATTCGCCCGCTCCACAAATAAAGTTATACAAGTCGAGGTCTCGAATCACTTTGCCCGCTTCAGTAAATTCAAGCCTTCCGGCGATTTTGCGCTAGAAGGCTTTTTCTTTTGGGGAGCAAAATGCTATAAAATTGTATGGACGTAGTACCACATCGGTATAAACAGGATGTGCTACGAGTGTTTTAAGAAGGCTGAAACTATAATCGCCAGGCT
>Ga0316232_1001887_pt1 | contig 23749 bp, 20 predicted proteins | sample TBHtaG_FD_206006 | JGI IMG/M metagenome (GOLD analysis project Ga0316232, IMG submission 206006) | Freshwater microbial communities from Trout Bog Lake, Wisconsin, USA - TBH18025_13 | ecosystem: Environmental > Aquatic > Freshwater > Lake > Hypolimnion/Profundal zone | place: USA: Wisconsin... | reverse complement strand
GCGACCATAACACCCTGCCCGGCAAGTAGATTTCCTTAAACCTAACCTATGACAGTTCCCGGAATCTGTTCATCTCGAACAGTTCGTGAGTGAGGTCGCTCACAAGTCAGTCTCTCTTCTTGTACGATCCAAGCAGGGTTGAAACTGACGCCGGACGAGACTAAGCTAACGCATCACTTCCATAGGAGAAGAGTCATGACCACGAGTCGCAAGGTCTTTGATTGCCGTCTATTTCCGGCCGACATTCCATGTGAATTCGCTATTGCCGGAGAGGCGGAAGAGGTTCTCTCAATCGCGGTAGAGCACGCCGTTGAAGATCATGAATTCCGTGACACACCCGCCCTCCGTGAGCAGTTACGTTCCCTACTCCGCGACGAGGCCATGAAGAAGGTGGCTTAGCTACTTACACCGAAATAGCTGTTTCAGTTTCGTGCCGCAAACTCCCAAATCGGGATGCCAACGTGACGCTATGTCTGTTACCAGACACACTCCATCAGTAACTTCGCGCAGAGTATCACCTGTCAGTGCCTGATACTTCGATGAACTACTCATTTGGGAGTGGGACGGGGATCGCATATGGCGAAGCGAATATTTGTCGTGGATGACGAGCGGCGTATCGCTGATACGCTGGCACTCATACTTCGCAACTCAGGCCATGAGGCACGAGCCTTCTATGATGCGGAGAGTGCGTTGCATCAGTTTGATTTTCTCCGCCCTGAATTGCTGATCAGCGACGTCGTTATGCCCGGAATGAACGGCGTTCAGCTTGCCATTCTGGTCAGGGAGTACTATCCCGAATGCAGGATTCTGTTGTTCTCCGGCCAAGCCTCCACCGCAAACATTCTCAAGATGGCCGGAAATCGCGGGCAAACTTTCGAACTATTGGAGAAGCCCATCCAGCCGACAGAGTTACTGGCGAGGATAGAGAGCTCGGGGTAGAGTCCAAAGTGCTTAAACATTTCCAAGCATTAAAGGTGGGGACGTGGTTCGACGATCATGTCCCCACCTTCTGCATTCCATCAAACTAAGCTGCCCGGCGGTAATCGTCCTTCTTGTCTCGGTCTGTCAAGACACCTCTGCTCCGCTGTCCGGTAATCAGACGAACTATCGCGGTCAAGATAACAGCCCCGCCGATAGCGACCAAAATCGTGTAGATCATTCCGCCCTGTCCGGCGAAGCCCAATGACTGCATGATCCATCCACCGACAACTGCACCGATAATGCCCAGGATGATATCCATGAGCACTCCATATCCAGCGCCGCGCATCAACTTTCCCGTCGCCCATCCAGCAATCAACCCGACGATCACCCACCAAAGTACATTCGCCATCCAATACCTCCGACCTATCTCTTTTTCTTGTTCTCTTAGGTCTGATGCCAGAGGTTCGGTCGAGGTGGGTTTCTGCACTCGGAAAAGCTGTGCTGGAGCAAGCGCCTCCTTGGTCGAACGCCAGTAATTGCCCTACCCAGAGTACTCGCATACATCAAATGAAAAACCCACTCAGGATTTTGCCGCGAAGCAAACGCTGAGTGGGAGTGTAGTTCTTCTGTTGTTTTGCGTTAGTCGTCACTGTCCTTGAGTTTGCTGATCACGGCGAAATCCTCAAGTGTTGTTATATCGCCCTTGACCTCACCGCTGGTTGCAAGTTCACGGAGCAAGCGGCGCATGATTTTACCGGAGCGCGTTTTTGGCAATTGCTCGGTGAAGCGTATGTCATCGGGTTTGGCCATGGAACCGATTTCTTTGGCAACCCATGCTCGTAGTTCCTCTTTCAGTTCAGGCGTAGGTGCGACGCTGGTTTCAAGAGTGACGAAGGCCGCGACGGCTTGCCCCTTGATGTCATCGGGTCGGCCCACCACGGCAGCTTCAGCAACCTTAGGATGAGCCACGAGCGCGGATTCAATCTCCATGGTCGAGAGGCGGTGGCCACTTACGTTCAGCACGTCATCCACCCTGCCCATCACCCAGATGTAGCCGTCCTTGTCAATTCGAGCGCCGTCCCCGGTAAAGTACACCCCCGGAATATCTGACCAATACTGTTTCACATAGCGCTCGGCGTCTCCGAAGATGGTGCGCGCCATAGCAGGCCATGGTTTCTTGATAACCAGATACCCGCCGGAGCCAAGGGGTACTTTTTCTCCGCCACGATCAACAACCTCGGCGATGATTCCAGGGAACGGACGAGTGGCCGAACCGGGCTTGGTGGCGATAGCACCAGGGAGCGGCGAGATCATGATGCAACCGGTCTCAGTCTGCCACCAGGTATCGACGATAGGACAGCGCTCCTTGCCAATCACTTCCCGATACCACATCCAAGCCTCTGGGTTGATGGGCTCACCCACGGAACCGAGCAGACGCAAGCTGCTGAGATCGTGGCGATTGGGATACTGATTGCCCCACTTGATAAACGTGCGGATTGCTGTAGGCGCAGTGTAGAAGACACTTACTTTGTACTTTTCAACCAGCGCCCAGAAGCGGTCGAGATCAGGAAAGTTAGGTGCACCTTCGTACATCAGAGTGGTTGCGCCGTTCTGCAAAGGACCATAGACGATGTAGCTGTGTCCCGTGACCCATCCAATATCCGCAGTGCACCAGTAGATGTCTTCTTCCTTCAGATCGAATATCCACTTGGTCGTAATGTAAGTTCCAACCGAGTAGCCGCCCGTGGTGTGCACAATGCCTTTTGGCTTTCCCGTGGAACCAGAAGTGTAGAGGATGTAAAGTGGGTCTTCACTATCAAGCGGCGCTGCGGGGCAGCTGGGCGCAGCCTTTGCCATCAATTCATGCCACCAGTGGTCGCGTCCTGCCTTCATGTCAACCTTCGTCGAGGTACGTTGATATACCACGACATGTTTGACCGAAGGGCAACTGGCAAGCGCTTCATCGACTGTAGCCTTCAACGGAAATTGCGTACCGCGCCGCCACGAGGAATCCTGCGTAATCAGAATGCTGGATAGCTGATCGTTCACGCGGTCCACAATGGCGTTCGCTGAGAATCCACCGAAGATGACCGAGTGCACTGCACCGATGCGGGCGCAGGCAAGCATGGCAATCGCGAGTTCAGGGACCATTCCCATGTAGATCGCGACCCGATCTCCCTTGACTACTCCGAGGTCCTTCAGTGCGTTCGCAAAACGCTCGACCTCCGCCAATAGCTGCGCGTATGTCAGAGCGCGAGTGTCACCGGGTTCGCCCTCCCACTGAATCGCGACCTTATCCCTGCGCGATGAAGCGGCGTGACGATCGAGGCAGTTGTAGGAGAGATTGATCTTTCCGCCGACGAACCACTTGGCCCACGGCGCGTTCCATTCGAGAACCTTGGTCCACGGCTCAAACCAATGCAAGTCCTGGGCAATCTTTCCCCAGAAAGCTTCCGGGTCTGCCGCGGCCTCGGCATAGATCCGTTCATATTCTTCCAAACTCTTGATATGCGCTTTGGAACTGAACTCCGCCGGGGGTGGAAAGACACGGTTCTCCTGCAACATCGAGTCAATATTGACGCCATGTACTGACGGTGTATTCGCCATTCGTGCTGCTCCCTCCGTAAATGGGCGGGGCTTGCGCCCCGCTTCAAAGTCGTTCTCTACCTGCGAGCCCAACAACATGCACCTTGGCTACTGCTCCAGGGTTGAGATGTCTCCTATCTCCTGACCGGTTTCCATCGCCTTCAAGTACCGACGCATAATTTTGCCAGAACGTGTTTTCGGCAATGAGGTTACGAATTCCAAAAACGACGGAGTAGCAATGGGACCCAGCTCACGCCGGACGTGCTCGATTAGAGAAGCAGAGAGCGCATCACTAGCTTCGTGCCCTGCTCGCAGAAGCACGAAGACCTTGATGCATTCGCCCTTCATGGCGTCCGGAATGCCGATCGCCGCGGCCTCGCCGACTGCAGGATGCGAGACGAGAGCCGATTCAACTTCCGCTGTGCCAATTCGGTGACCAGCAACATTCAGCACATCGTCGGCTCTGCCCAGAACGGCGATGTATCCATGCTCGTCCTTCAGCGCATAATCTCCAGTGACGTAGACTCCTGGTATCTGTTTCCAGTCGCGCTCATAGCGAGCGTCATCATTCCATGCAGTGCGCATCATGTGGGGAAAGGGTCCATTCAAAACAAGTCGCCCACGCACATTGACCCCGACAGGGTTGCCCTCAGAATCCACCACGTCGGCAGTAACTCCAGCGAGAGGGATACCCGCCTTGCCGGTGCGATAAGGCATAGTGACCGGCGTGCCGAGAGTGGGGCCACCAAGTTCAGTCTGCCACCAGTTGTCAACCACGTATCCCCACTTCCCGTCCCCGGCCAAATAGGTTTGGGCCCAGTGCCACGCTTCGGGATTAAGGGGTTCTCCAGCACAGGCTATTACACGCAGAGAGGTTAGATCGTGAGCTGCAGGCAGTTGCTCGCCATAACGCATAAACATGCGGATGGCCGTGGGTGCCGTGAACATCTTCGTGACACCGTAACGCTCCACAATCTCCCAGGCAACGCCGGGATTCGGCCAGTCGATGGCGCCCTCGCGGAAGATAGTAGTTACACCGGCGCAGAGCGGCCCATAAACAATGTAGCTGTGTCCCACAACCCAACCGATATCGGATGTACACCAGAAGAGATCTCGCGGATTCACATCGTAATAGGTGCGGAGATGGTAGGTGATGCCCACCATGTACCCGCCGTGAACGTGCACGACTCCCTTGGGACGCCCCGTAGTGCCGCTAGTGTAGAGAATGAAGAGCGGATCTTCAGCGTCCATCTCCTGCGCAGGAGACTCGGAGGAAAACCGGAAAAGACTGAAGTAGTTGATCTCGCGGGCGTTCTTGGGTTCATACTGTTCCGTGCCCCGCGGCACCACAATGACGTGCTCGACCGTGGTCACACCTTCAAGAGCCTCATCGACAATGTGTTTGAGAGGCACAATCTTGCCGCGGCGCACGCCCGACACTCCAGCGATGACAACTTTAGCCTGCGCATCCGTTATGCGGTCGCGTAGCGCGGTGTGGCCGAGTCCTGCATAAACGACCGAATGAACCGCACCCACACGCGCGCACGCCAGCATGGACACAACGCCCTCAATGGTCAAAGGCATGTAGATGACGACGCGATCTCCCTTGACGACGCCGAGCGAGCGCAGGCCGTTGGAGAAACGGCAGACCATACGGTACAGCTGTCCATAGGTGACGACGCGTTCAGAGCCGTCTTCGCCAAGCCAGATGTAGGCGACTCGATTGAATCGGTCGCTCTTGGCGTGGCGGTCGAGTGCGTTGAGTGTGATATTCGTCTTGCCGCCCACAAACCACTTATGGTGAACTCCATCCCACTCGCGAACTTTGTCCCATTTCTTGTGCCAGGTAAAGTTCTCGGCCTCAGCCGCCCAGAAAGCCTCAGGGTCTTGAATCGAGCGTTCGTACTCAGTTGCGTAGTCCTTGATGTTGGCTTCGCGCCGAACGATCAAGGGCGCGGTGTAGGAGAATGCAGGAGAAATGACTTCAGGTTTTGCTGAACTACTCATGAGCACCCCTCAATGAGGATCTTCGGTGAAAGATACAGCGTGGAAATGTCTTGATCTCAGTATGATAGAGAGCCTGTCTCCACCCCATGGGACAAGGCCGCGAGCGCTATCGGATTGCCATCCACCTTCGGTTCCGATTGAGCGCGTCACGAATCATATCAAATTCGCCACGGCGAGGGGGAGGTGAACAAACCCCTCGCCATACCGATGGCCGGACTTAGTGAGCAGTCGCCTTCTCCGAACCGAGGCCGGTGTTTGCCCGGACTTCGAGTTCCTCGAAACGTTGAACCGCGTTAGGATCCTTTGCCCCCAGGAAAGTTCCCAGCAGAGCTCCGGCAAACCCGATGGGGATACTTAGGATGCCGGGATTTTCCAACGGAAAGATCGGAGCGTGCTGAATGGGATGACGTGCCGCAGCCGCCACAGTAGCCGCATCAATGCCCATAATGCTTGGACCGATGAGGATCAGCACGATCGAGCCGACCAGTCCAAAGAGAAGCCCACAGACCGCACCTGCTGTGTTGAAGCGCTTCCAGTAGATGGAAAAGACAATCACCGGGAGATTGGCCGAGGCAGCCACGGCAAACGCCAACGCAACCAGGAAGGCCACGTTCGCGGTTGGACCTAAGGCAATCGCGATTGCAATGGAAATAGCTCCGACTACAAATGCGGCAATGCGGGCAACCAGTCGTTCCTCTCCAGCTTTGCGCTCGACACCGTGGTGAATGACGTTGGTCCAAAAATCATGGGCGAACGAGGTCGAGGCAGAGATGGTGAGTCCGGCGACCACGGCAAGAATGGTCGCAAAAGCAATGGCGCAGATGAAGGCGAAGAAGACGTCTCCGGCAATCGCCTTGGCCAGCAAGGGAGCACTCATGTTTGTGCCACCGTTCTTCGCAATGAAATCACGGCCTACAATGGTCGCCGCGCCGAAGCCGAGGAAGGTGGTCATAATGTAGAAGCTGCCGATAATGATCATCGCCCATACCACGGAAAAACGCGCAGTCTTGGCATCCGGAACGGTGTAGAAGCGGACCAGAATGTGAGGGAGTCCGGCGGTTCCGAGGATCAGCGCCATGCCGAGGGAGATGAGTTCCAGCGGGCCATAGGGCAGCTTGAAACGGAGACCCGGAGTCATGAAGTCCTGGACGATCAGCTTGCCGCCAGCGCCATGATACGTGACGGTCGAAATGGCTTGGAAGAACTCCGTAAAGCTGAAGTGGAAGTGCGCGAGAACCAGGATGCTGAGGAGGATGGTCCCGGCAATCAAGAGAATCGCCTTGATGATCTGGACCCACGTAGTAGCCAACATGCCGCCGAAGACCACATAAACAATCATCAGAACGCCGACGCAGCTAACGGCAACCGTAAAGCTGATGTGGCTTTCCTTGAGCAGCAGAGCTACCAGCGATCCGGCGCCAATCATCTGCGCGATCATGTAGAACGTGCTTACGGTAAGTGTGCTGATCGAGGCCATGGCGCGCACAGGGCGCGGATTCATGCGGTAGGCCAACACGTCTGCCATGGTGTACTTGCCTGCATTGCGCAGGGGTTCCGCAACAATAAGCAGCACGGTAAGATAGGCAACCAGCCAGCCGACCGAGTAGAGGAAGCCATCATAGCCGAAGAAGGCAATCAGTCCGGCAATTCCCAGAAAGGAGGCTGCGCTCATATAGTCACCGGCAACAGCTATGCCGTTCTGCCAGGCGGTGATTTGACGATTTGCCGCAAAAAAACTGGCTGATGAGCCGGAACGCCGCGATGCCCACGCCGTGATCCCAAGCGTGATGGCAATAAATGAGAGAAACATTACCAGCGTTAGATCAAGGTGCATGGGGCTACAGGCCTCTCTTTCCGTCTTGTCGCTCGTCGTAACCCTCGCGTTTGAGAGTTTCAAGGATGTGGGCGCCAAACTTGTCGAACTTGCGGGCCGCGCTGACATAAGCCCAGGCAATGCCCCACGCCACGAAGAACTGCGACAACGCGAATAGATAAGCCAGGTTTACCGGGCCCAGAACCTTGCGGGCCATGAAGTCCGGAGCGTAGCCGACCAGCACCGGAAGCGCGAAGTAGTAGACGACGAAAAAGACAGTCGTCGGAATCACAAACTCTTTCTTGGCCAAAAGAAGCAACCGGAACTCGTCCATCTCCTGTACCCGGTCCCACTTGGACTTTTCCACTCCGGTGCTGCCGTCCGTTTTTTGAAGCGTTGCCATTGCTCGTCCTCCTGGAAATTGACGGAGCCAAAACTCCGCGCATAATGCCGTAAGAATGACTGACTGAGCGTGATTAAACGGACGTACTCACTTGATTCTGAAGGTAAATTCAGAGTAGATGGTTGCTTCAAGGCGACTATATATGTGCCCTTACAACCGATTTGTGCTATGAAAATTGCGATGACCCCTCATCGCGATACCATCCTTGCTATCCCACTCAAAGCAAGGTTGTTTATCACTCAAAGCGACGTGCCTTCGTTCCCGACTGAATCCAAAGACTAAGAATTGCTCGAAACTATATGCTGGATCGAGTTTTACGGCAAGAGGAAAATCAGAGCTTGATCGCTTTGCTCCTCGGTTGGGTTGAACGAAGCCGGAATCAAAACTCGATCTAAAGAACACAAATTCTACGATGGTTGTCACAGGTGGAATGTGATATAAGTCACTCTATAGAGTACTTTGACGACAGAGACGCTGCATTCGGACCGGAGTCGACCAGGTTTAGGGGCATCTGTCACGGCTACATCGCCACAGCGGGCTAATCGAATTCGTTGCCAACGCCGGATGAGTTCGCACGAAAGTTATCTGGGAGGGTTAGTTGGGATCACCATACGGACTGGAACTTGTTGAGAACTGCCTGATATGTAAGCTGCGCACCGACAGTTTCTTCTGCGGTCTCCCTAAGGCGTCCATGGAGGCCTTCGAGAAGATAAAGTTTACGGCTGCATATCCAGCCGGAGCGGTTCTGTTCGTGGAAGGACAAACGCCCCGCGGAATTTACATGTTGTGCAAGGGCAGGGTAAAACTTTCAACAACCTCAAGCGACGGCAAGACTCTGATTCTAAAGATCGTTCAACCAGGAGAAGTACTGGGCCTGCATGCCACCGTCTCCAATACTCCCTATGAGATCACGGCCGAGTCGGGACAACCTTGCCAGCTTAATTTTATAAAACGCGAAGATTTTCTGCGCTTCCTGCAGCAGCACGGAGATGCCTGCCTCAAGGCAGCACAACACCTGAGCCGCGACTGCCAATCCGCGTATCAGCAGATTCGCTCACTGGGATTGTCACACTCCGCACCGGAGCGACTGGCCCGCTTACTGCTCGAGTGGTCGCATGGTGAGGGCGCCGACGAAGCGGGTATGCGTATTAAGGTCGCCCTAACCCATGAGGAGATTGCGCAGATCATCGGAACATCACGCGAGACCGTCACCCGGACTCTGGCCGATTTCCGCAAGAAACAGATTGCCGTGCTGAAAGGCTCGACATTGATGATTCGGAATAAGCCGGCCTTGGAGCGACTGGTCGGGGCATAAATGTAACGAAGTGTAAAGAGAGCGCGTTTTGTCAGAAAGTTTCCCGTTTTAGGAATACCGCGTTTCTGGCAGGGCTAGCCGTCCACAAATTGCTGGCTTTTTCAACACTGTTGCGAGTTTCATCACTTTTCTGTTGCGCAATACATCGTTTATTCATCAATGGATGCCACTCTATCGCACGTTGGCGTGTGATACATATCACGGTGTTCAAAATTCAGCAGGTACATTGTTGCATTGCATCGAGGACCCGTAACTGGTGACGCGATGTTAGGTACAGCTTCTGTGGCCCGGCTATACCGGAGATCAGGGAAGCTTGACCGAAGCCCCAGGCTTCGGCACGTAATTTTACTTTGGGCGGGGCTAACAAGCCCCGGCCCGCTGCAACGTCAGGTGGCAACGCAAGTGCGACGTGGAAGTTCCGACGTTTTGGCGTTGGGAGCCACTGCACGCTCGCCTACAGCGGCGCGAAACCGCCAGGCTGCGTGAGGTAATCTCAAAGGTTACCGGCTCTGATCCGTACCAAAGCGCCGTACTCCCACTTCAGGGTGGACACAATCCGACTGTCATGTAGATGCCAGCCGTTAGCGGTGCGGAGATCTTATGAGTAAGGCTATCCTTTACGATGCTACCCAATGCATCGGCTGCAAGCAGTGCGAGAGCGCTTGTGCCCAGCAGAACGAACTCCCCTACGATGACAAAATTGCTGCGGAGTCGATTCAGTCAGAGCACAAGTACACGGTGGTTCTCACAAATAACGACAAATTCATGCGCCGTCTTTGCATGCATTGCGACGAACCGGCGTGCGCTTCAGTTTGTCCCGTCGGTGCGCTCCACAAAACGGCGGAAGGCCCGGTGGTTTACGACGTTTACAAGTGCATAGGCTGCCGTTATTGCATGGTCGCTTGCGCGTTTTCCCAGCCAAAGTATGAGTGGGGTAAGCTGAACCCTCGCGTACGCAAGTGCATAATGTGTCCAGACCGGGTGAAGCAGGGGCGCAACACCGCTTGTGCCGAGGCCTGCCCAACGGGAGCGACGAAGTTCGGCGATCGCGAAGCGTTGATTGCCGAGGCAAAGGAACGAATTCGTCAGAACCCCGACAATTACATTAATCATATTTACGGCCAGAGCGAAGTTGGGGGAACCTCGGTATTGATGCTCTCCTCGATCGCATTCGAGTCCTACGGGCTTCCCGCTTCGGCAAACATCGGCGACACACCGATGCCAGACTACACATTCCGCATTCTTTCGAAGATCCCCGATTTTGTTCCGCTATGGGCGCTGGTACTGGGCGGCGTGTACTGGATCACGCATCGTCGAGAGACGGTAGCACTGGCCGAAGCCGCTGGAGATGACCGGCAAGGAGGTACAAAATGAAGACAAAACTGACCTTTTGGAGAGCAATCTTCTGCCTGATTATGGCGATGGGCCTGTACTCCGTTTTTGTCCGGTTCTACTATGGCATCGGCGCGGTCTCGAACATGAGCGACAAGTTTCCCTGGGGCATCTGGATTGGTTTCGATGTCTTATGCGGAGTAATGCTGGCAGCCGGGGCGTTCATCGTGACCGGCGCTGTATATCTGCTCAATGTCGAGCGCATGCATGCCATTGCCCGTCCTGCGGTGCTTACGGCGTTCCTCGGATACTGCCTTGTTTACATGAACCCGCACTCAGTTATGTTCGAGGTCGGCTTCTGCGTCATGTTCTACACCACAGTACTGATGTTTGAGTTTTCGGCGGCAGTGCTGGAGCGTTTCGACCTGTTGAAACCACTCAAATGGGTCAAAGCTTGCCTGATTCCATTAGTAATCGCGGGCATTCTTCTCTCCACGTTGCACCAGTCTTCGCTCGGCACGCTGTACCTGATCATGCCGACAAAGCTGCACCCGTTCTGGTATTCCCCAGCGCTTCCCTTCTTCTTCTTCATTTCGGCTGTAGCGGTTGGACTGGCGATGACGATCTTCGAATCGTCGTTGAGTTCGCGGGTATTTGGAAGGCAGTTAGAGCTATCCATCATCGTGGAACTGGGCGGGATCCTCTATGTAACGCTGTGGATCTACGCTTTGCTGCGCTTTGAGGATTACTACCATCGCGGACTGCTGGGCAGCATACTGCGTCCCGGTTATGAAGCTTATTTCCTGTGGGTGGAACTGCTACTGGCGTTGATAGTTCCCTTGACCATTCTTTCCTTCCGCAAAGCAAGGCTGGATGGAACGTGGTTGTACGTGGCAGCCTGCTCAACTCTGTTGGGCTTTGTAACCAACCGGCTCAACGTGAGCATTACTGGTTTTGAAACTTGGGCGGGACACCATTATTACCCGAAATGGACAGAGGCCAGCATCACGGCCATGATCATCGCCATAGGCTTCCTGACTTTCTCGCTCGCCGTAAAATACCTGCCTATCTTTGAGGATGAGCATCCGCGCTTACCTCTTATGAAGATGGCAGAGATGCCAGAGCAAGCGCGCCAGACAACATTGGTGCACTAGCCAAAGCGCGGGAGTGCTTCCAAAAGGGGCACTCCCGCACAGTTCTACGGAGAGATGATGTTCCAGCAACTTGAATCGCGGGTGAAGCACGTCAGCACCAAGCTACTGGTCTTGCTGCTGGCTTGCCTGGCATGCGGCTCAGCGGTGCTAGGATACGTTAACATTCGATTGCACCGGCACGATCTGGAACAGGTTTCGCTGGAGCAGGCAATCGAAATCGGCGACTTCGTCAAAGACACTACCTATCGCTCGATGATGGCGAATGACCGGCAAGGTCTCCACGATGCCATCCAGGCAATCGGCAATCATCGTGAAATCGAGCGCATCCGCATCATCAACAAAGATGGGCAGGTAGCATTCTCCAGCGACGCGCGTGAAGCCGGCGCCCTGATCCCGAAGGACAGTCCTCAGTGCGTGGAGTGTCACCAGGGGGCCCCGACACCCAGTCTGAAGAACCGGTTCCGGATCTACCAAGCGAAGGACCAGGACGGCGAGCATCGGGTGTTGGCTGTTATAACGCCGATTGTGAACAAGCCGGAATGCTCCAACGCCGCTTGCCACGCGCACCCGGCAGCACAACGCATTCTTGGAATTCTGGACTCTGGTCTGTCCCTCAAGCGCGAAGACGCGAGCCTGGCGCAAAGTAGTCTCTGGGTCATCATCTTGTTGTTAAGCGGCACGGCATGCATTGGTTTGTTTGTGTGGATCGCGATTCGTACGGTGCTGCATACCCCGCTCAGGCGCTTGCACGAGGGAACGGAACATCTTGCCGAAGGCGAGCTTGGTTACCAGATTCCAGTGCAATCCGCAGACGAATTAGGTGACCTTGCAAATGCGTTCAACAGCATGAGCAGCCAGTTGCAGGCTGCGCAACGCGAAATCACCAGTTGGACGCACACCCTCGAACATCGGGTAGAGCAGAAGACCAGCGAGTTGCAAAATACCCAGCAGCAAATACTGCAGGTGGAGCGCATGATCGCCATCGGCAAGATGTCTGCCGTGGTTGCGCACGAAATCAACAATCCCCTGGCCGGAATTCTAACTTATGCCAAATTGCTCAAGAAGTGGATCGCACGCGGCATCAGAGATGAAGAGCAGAAGCAAGAAGCGATCGAATCGCTGGACCTGATCGCCAGCGAGAGCAAGCGGTGCGGTGAACTACTGCAAAACCTGCTGTCATTCTCGCGCACTGCGCCAATGAACATGAGTTTATCTGATCTGAACACTGTGATCGCCCGGACAATTCGCCTGGCCGAACACAAGGCCGAAATAAGTGGAGTTCTGCTTCAGGTTGACCTGGATCGGAACCTGCCGCCTCTGCAGTGCGATTCGGCGCAGATCGAGCAAGTGGCGCTAGCCCTGGTGATCAATGCGATTGACGCTATGCCGCACGGCGGGAACCTCTGGGTTTCCACGCGCGAACTGCCGGCCAATGAACAAATTGAGTTACAGGTGCGGGACGACGGCGTCGGCATTCCGCCGGAGATACTTCCGCATATTTTCGATCCTTTCACCACCACGAAGGAAGTCGGCAAGGGAGTTGGGTTGGGGCTGGCGGTATCCAAAGGAATTGTGGAGCGACATGGAGGCCACATCGAGGTCGTCTCCGAACTGGGTGTAGGAACCACGTTCCGAATTATTCTGCCGATGCGTTCTACACAAGCAGAGAAGGCGCACGGACAATCTTCATCGGGCAATTGAGCGCGAGTTGCCATCGCGCGGGAGCGGGAATGTGAGCGAAGAAAAGGGTCGTTTACTAATTGTGGATGACGAACTCAGTGTGCGCGATTCGCTGAACAAATGGTTTCGCGAAGAGGGCTACGAGGTGGGAACGGCAGAGAACGCCAGTGAGGCGCTTCTGAGGTTGGCTGAGCATCCATGGGATATCGCGCTGCTTGATATCAAGATGCGTGGAACCGATGGCATCGAACTGCAGCGGCGCATCCACGAGTTAGACCCTAAGCTGATCGTGATCATGATGACCGGTTACGCCTCAGTTGAGACGGCGGTGACGGCGCTGAAAAACGGCGCTTACGACTATGTAACCAAGCCCCTGGACCCGGATGAGATCGCGCATCTTATGCAAAATGCGTTGTCGCACAGGCTGGCGCGTGAAGAAAATGTGCGCCTGCGCGAGACAGTGGATCAGGTGGCCCGGCCAGACAACATGGTCGGCCAGAGCGCCGCGATGAAGAAAGTCTTCGAGGCCATCGAGACTGTGGGACCCACCGATGCCACTGTTTTGATCACCGGCGAGAGCGGTACGGGCAAAGAACTGGTGGCGCGTGCCATCCACTTTGCAAGTCCCCGGCGCTACCATCCAATGGTGGCAATCCACTGCGGCGCGCTGACCGAGACGCTGCTGGAAAGCGAGCTCTTTGGCCACGAGAAAGGTGCATTTACCGGGGCCCAGTATCGAAGAAAAGGCAAGTTTGAGGTCGCCGAAGGCGGCACGGTGTTTCTCGACGAAATTGGCGACATCAGCCTGCGTACCCAGACCGACATGCTGCGCGTGTTACAGGAGAGGGAAATCGTTCGCGTAGGCGGAAATACCTCGATCAAGGTGGACTTCCGTTGCGTGGCCGCCACCAACAAGCCACTGGAACAGCAGATTGACGAAGGCCGCTTCCGTCCCGATCTGTACTACCGGTTGAACGTATTTCGCATTGAACTTCCACCGCTGCGCGAGCGTCGCGACGACATACCTATGCTGGTCGATCACTTTGTCCGCAAGTTCTCTCGCGATATGAATAAGCGAATTCTACGAGTGAACCCGCGTGCGATGGATCTTCTGCAGCAGTACCACTGGCCCGGTAATATTCGTGAGTTAGAGAACGCCGTGGAACGCGCCATGGTGGTCTCACAGGAACCGGAGTTGCGTGAACGGGATTTCACCATCCAACCCCATGCCACCACTGCCGCACCCCTGCCGGATGCACGCACTCTCGAAGATATGGAGAAGACCCATATCCTCCGAGTGCTGGATGAGTGCGGCGGCAATCAGACACGGGCGGCGGAAATTCTGGACATTGACCGCGTGACGTTGCACCACAAACTGAAGAAATACGGTTGGACCAAGCAGGCTCTGGCAGCGCCTGAAAGTCGATGAAGGTCTTGCAGCTATTACCAATCGGGGGGCCTCACGAACCGATGCTGGATTGGTTGCGTGCGGAATTGTCCGAGGCATTCCAAATCCGCTGCGAGATTCTGCGCCCCCCGCTGCGCCCGGATTTTGCTTTTCATGCCGAACGCGGCCAGTACCACTCCAGCGAACTGCTGGAGCGGATGCAGCAGTACGCAAACTGGAAAACCTGGCGAGTGCTGGGAATCACTCCGGTCGACCTGTATATTCCAATTCTCACGTTTGTCTTCGGCGAGGCCCAGGTGGGCGGAACCTGCTCGGTGGTTTCCTACGCGCGACTGCGCCAGGAGTTCTACGGCCTTCCGCCGGACGTGAACCTGCTGGCGCGCCGGTTGCTGATTGAATCCGTTCATGAACTCGGACACACGCTGGATCTGCACCACTGCCACGACTATAGCTGCGTAATGTCAAGCTCGCACGCAGTAGAGTGGATCGACTTGAAAGAGCAGACCTTCTGTCTTGAATGCGCTGCCAAGGCTCGAGCGCTGGCTCAAAAGTAGCCTAATCCTCCTGCAGCACCAACTTCTCGTATGCTTGGGAGACTGTTCTGCCCGAGTCCCCTGGGGTCCCCGACATCTTTGCGCTCCATCCTTGGAAATCCACGCGCACACACGACGAGTGCGAAGCTTTAGAGCCGACCGCGTTCGTATTGCTTGGGCCACGCTATCTGCTGTTTAAGGACGTGGGCTGCATGCAATGGCCAATACGGATCGCGGAGGAATTCGCGACCCAGCAAAACCACGTCGGCTTGGCCGGTCCCAATAATATGCTGGGCCTGCTCAGGAGAGGTAATCATGCCGACAGCTCCTGTAAGGATTCCTGCTTCTTTACGAATACGCTCGGCAAAGGCGGTCTGATAGCCTGGGCCAATGGGAATCTTTGCGGCCGGGACGATGCCTCCAGAGGATGAATCGATCAGATCGACTCCAAGTGGCTTGAGCTCTTTCGCAAGCGCAATGGAATCCTCTATTGTCCATCCGCCTTCGGTCCAGTCGGTTGAGGAGATTCTGACCCACAGAGGAAGCCTCTCCGGCCATGCCTTGCGGACGGCTTCGACGATCTCGCGCAGGATGCGGGTACGACCCTCAAAGCTGCCGCCGTACTGATCAGTGCGGGTGTTCACCAGCGGCGAGAGGAACTGGTGCACCAGGTAGCCATGCGCCGCGTGTATCTCAACAAGTTCGAAGCCCGCTTCGAGACTGCGGCGCGCTGCTTCGGTATAGGCTCGCGCAAGACGCGCAATGGCCCCAACGGTAAGAGCTTCGGGCTGTATCGATTCCGGAGTAAAACCCTTCGAGGTGGAGGAGTAGATGGGCCGCCACCCTCCTTCGGCAATCGATGCGGGCTGGCCGGACTTGATCCAGGGAGCGCCGGTGGAGGCCTTGAAGCCGGCATGGGCAAGTTGGGTTCCAGCTACAGCCCCGTGCTGGCGAATAAAGCGGACGACACGCGCGAGGCCCTCGATGTGGGCGTCCTTCCATATGCCCAGGTCGGCAGGGCTGATGCGGCCCTCGGGGACGACAGCGTTCGCTTCAGTTAAAACCGTCCCAGCTCCGCCTACCGCGCGTGCGCCGAGATGGACAAAATGCCAGTCACTGGCAAAGCCGTCTTCGCTGGAGAATTCGCACATCGGGGAGACGGCGATTCGATTACGGAACGTAATATCGCGGATTTGGAATGAATCAAACAGGTTCATAGGTTTCCGATGATAACAGTAGGAACAGGGTTCGAGGAGTGCCAGAAGGACACTACCGGTTTCCTAGCGCTGGCCGAATGAAGCAGTGAGCGTAGAGAAAGGTTTGCAACTGACTTTAAAGCTTCTTGAGTCTAGTCAGGTACTGGCCGACTACATGTGCCGCATGTTCGCAGAGTTGCCGATCTGCCGGACCAAACGCGGCGGGAAAATGACTATCAATATCCAGTTCGCCAACCACTTCGCCGGAAACGAAAATTGGGACGACGATTTCGGACTTGGTTTCGAGAGAACAAGCCAGGTATCGCGAATCGTTGTTAACGTCATCGACGATTACGGTCTTTCCGCTGGAGGCAGCCGCTCCGCATATACCCTGATTAAGCGCGATACGCGTATGCGGCGTCATTGTGCCCTGATAGGCACCAAGTACCAGCATGGGATCAACGCCGGGACTCTTCTCCAACATGTAGAAACCCACCCAGTTGTACCTCAGCATATTTTCATGCAGAACCTGAACAACGCCTTCGAACATATCTTTCGAGGAACCAGCGGAGGCTGCAATGGAATCGAGTTTTTCTGTGAGTTGCAAAGAGGTAAGGGTCGTCTGCATGATGCCGCTAAGCTCCTATGACGTGTGAAATGTCTGGACCCAACATTATGCCCGAATGCGTGGGTACTTTGCGAGCCATTCATGGGGTCGAGGAGCAGGTAACATCTTAAGGATCATTCCTTCGTGTCCATTTCACAAGGTTCAGCTTGAGGCCGCTTAGAGGAAGAATCCAAGCCAAGAACAAACCCACACTGGCCAAGACTAAGGCGCCAAGGCTCCCATCGTAGGTTGCTGCTATGAACGTGTAGAGTGGGATCCAAGAAATCGCAGTGAGAAATAATGCACCGCGCACATCGAGGCTCATGAATCCACCACCGGAGAATGAAGCGCCGATTAACATCCAGATACCGCCAGACAGCCAAATACCAGCGAGCATACGAATTGCAGTTGCCCTGACTGTCAAATGGCAGACTATTACGCCAGCAGCGCAAGCCAGAAACAGAGTCAGCGGCATCGCAAGCGTGACAATCCGGACGTCGGAAGAGTCGAACGAAAACCTCCGAACGGCATGAAGAAGAACGTCGGGCAACCAGAAGCTTACCATGCCGAGACAAGCCATCTTCAATGTCACCGCATTGATCTTCACTGGTCCACCTCGCGTCCACCTTTTGGAACGGCGCTACGCAACAGGCTCAACCTCAAGCTCCAATTGCCGTATGGCGATTACGCGAATCGGGGAGCCCGCGCGTAGCGGCTTGGTTGAGTGCGCGTCCCATAGCTCACCATGAATGAACACCTTGCCGCTGGGAGCGAGATCGGTGCGGGCTACGCCCAGTTCACCGATGATTCCCTGGGCACCTGTGATGACCTTATTGCGCCGGGCACGCCAGGCAATCGACATGAGAAACGCCGTGATCAGTCCGAATGGAAGGCTGACGGCCAGCGAAGTGAGCAGCTTGACACGCATCTCTGGAATCGGACCGTCGACCAGCAACACGCCGCCAAGAGTGAGGCAAACGATGCCTCCAAGGGTGAGAATCCCATGGGAGACAAATTTCGCCTCCAGCGCAAAAAGAACGAACGCCAACGCGATCAGCGCGAGTGAGGCATAACGGGTGGGCAGCAGGTTGAGCGCGAACAATGTAAGGAGGATGAAGATTGATCCGACTACTCCGGGGATAATGGCTCCCGGATGATTGAATTCTACGTACAGGGACAGGCATCCCACGGCCAGAACGAGGAATGCGATATTCGGGTCCATCAGCCAACTGAGAACCCTCTGGCGCAAAGTGGCGGGAAGTTCTTCAACCGGCTGGTTGGCAACTCGAAGGGTCATGGTCGAGCCATCGAAGCGATGAATGACGCGGCCATCGAGTTGCTTGAGCAGGTCAGCTTCATCGCGCGCAGTGAGGTCAATGAGTTTGAGATCGAGCGCTTCCTTTTCCGTCCATGAGATGGATTCTCGAACCGCCTTTTCAGCTACCTCGACGTTGCGCCCACGGCGAGAGACATAGGAGCGCAGGAAAGCCGCGGAGTCGTTCTCAATCTTCGCCTTCATGACGTCGTCTATCTTGCCGCCGCCAATCGTTACCGGGTGAGCGGCCCCCGTATTGGTGCCATTCGCCATGGCAGCCACGTCCGCGGACTCGAGGATGAAGAATCCGGCGGAGGCGGCACGGGCGCCGCTGGGGCCAACGAAGATGATGACCGGAACGGTGGAGGTTTCGATCTTGGCGACGATTTCGCGGGTGGAGTCAAGCAGACCGCCAGGGGTATCGATGTCAATGAGAAGCGCGGTGGCGTGCCGAGCCTGGGCAGTGTCAACCGCGCGGGAAATCTCCTCCGCGGCAATGGGCTGAATAGTGCCATCAATGTGAATGCGCAGAACCTGGGCAGCGGCCGGGAGGGCTGCGATGAGCAAGAGAAACGCGGCGAGAAACGTAATAGAGCGTTTCACAAAAGACCTCCGGTGCTGGAGACATAGCCAAACCTGGCACCGGCACAAATCTACCGCTACTTAGGTAGAGGATGCAATGGGCTGGATCCGATCACTTGGGCGCGATGTCTGCGGTGTGGCTCTGTATTTCCCGCTCTACTGCTTTCGCATCGGCGTTATCGGGTTCGAGGGAGAGCGCCTTCTGCAGATTCTGCAGAGCTCCGGCGTCATCCTTGTCGTGAAGGTCGGCGTGGGCGAGCACCATGTAGGCTTCGGCGCTGGGACTCAAACGGTTTGCCGCCGCTGCTTCGTAGCGAGCTGGTGGAAACTTGTTTTCGAGGAGCAGGGCGTGCGCCAGTCCGGCGTGGGCACCTGGGTTGGCGATGTCCTGGGCGAGGGCTTCCCGGAACTGTTTTTCGGCTTCTCCAACGGCGCCACTGGCAAGAAATTCGCGGGCTCGCTCGATGTGGATTTCGGCACGATCCGCGGGCTTGGCCTTGCCTACGGACATCTCGATGGCTTTTTGCAACTCGACGGCAAGCTGGCGATATGAGCTCTCATCATAGTTGCGCTTGATGCGGGGGAGAGGCACAGAAAGAGGAGTGGTGCGTATTGCTGCCGTGAGGCTGGCCGAGAGTGAATCCTGAAACTGGCGTGCTTCGGTGTCATTGGGACGGCGGCTCAGGGTCTCGCGGAGCTGGCGTTGGGTCCCAGTTAAATCTCCCTTTCGATAGAGCGCAATGGCGAGATTGAAATGGTAATCGGCGTCGGAGGGATCGGCTTCGACCGCCTTCTGGAAGTAGTCAGCGGCATCGCGTTGCCCGCGGCGATTGGCCGCAGCTCCAATATTGTTGAGTACTTCCGTGAGCGGAACACGCTCGGCGGTAGCTTTGAAAGCGGCAGAGGCCCGCTCGAAGCGCCCTAAGTGATATTGGCTGAGGCCAAGAAAGAAACTCGCTTCGCTGAAAGCTGGGTCATCCGAGGGAATCCTGGCAAACCAATTGGCGGCCTGCTCATAATCGCGAGCGGAGAAGTAGGTTCTTGCCAGCAGCAAAATAGCCTGTGGATACTGCGGATTGATGGCGATGGCGGACTTGAGAAAACGAATCTTCTCCGGGCCTCCGCTGGCGACAACTCCACGAATGAAGTTCTCAAAGGCATCAAGTCGAATGGCGGGTGCGTGTTGGACAAAAGCTTCGCGCGACTCGGGAAAATCCGGCTGCATCAAGAGGAGCACATCCCAGGCGAGCGCGGTCTGGATCTGGAGCAGGTTACCCAGTGGACCGCTCTCCACCTGATCGGGAGAGAGCCGCAGCGCCTTCATATTCAGGACCTGTGCGCGGGCGGTGAAGGTTCCGCCGTCATAGGAATAGCTCCCAAGGATGATGAAGTCAGCGTCCAACTGTGCCGCAATGCGGTAGAGGGTCGCGCGTGAGGCATGGAGGTTCACAGGGATTCCCATGCGGTCAAAGGCGTACTGACGATCCTCACGGCCAATCAGGAATAGCGACTGCGTGTTGAGGCGCTGCCCAAGTATTTCGGGAAAAGCTTCGCTGATCCACTCCAGCCCAGGTTGATGGGTAGAGTTGCTGAAAGGAAGGATCAGAACGGTCTGCGTGCCCGGGACACCTTGGCAAACGGCCATGGCGGGGAGCAACAACAGGAATGCGAGCGCGATTAGAGTCCAATTTCTGTGCGGGTTCAAAGCTCCACCATTATATATAGCGAATGAAGGGGACGCGCGAGTGAAGAATCCGCGGCCCTGGATTTGGGTGTTTGGGATGTGACGTTTGGAAAAAGCAACAACGCACGAGGCATGGCCCAGTCGAAACGCAAGTTAGCCAGGCGCGCAGGATTAAACGACGCTTTCAATTTGCTGAGCGATGGCTCGCGCAGCCGCCTTTAGATCATCAGCGCCGGTGATGGGACGGCCGACGACAAGGTAGCTGGCCCCAGCCCGAATAGCATCCGCTGGCGTGACAACGCGGGCCTGATCGCCGACGCTCGCTCCTGCGGGACGGATTCCGGGCGTGACAAGAGTAAAGCCGCTCCCGAGCATCTGGCGCAGACGGGTTCCCTCTTGTGCGGAGGCCACTATACCGCCGCAGCCTGCATTGACTGCCAATTGGGCAAGACGGAGAACCTGGGTTTCGACGTCTCCGCAAACGCCTGTTTCCTCGAGATCGGCGGAACTCAGTGAAGTTAGCACCGTCACCGCCAGAACCGTTGGTTTGGCGGCGGATTGCCTGGCAGCCTCGGCAGCGGCTTTCAGCATTGCCGAACCCCCAGAAGCATGGACCGTGAGCAGTGAAACTCCAAGCGAGGCGGCGCTGCGCACTGCGCCGGCCACGGTATTGGGAATGTCATGGAATTTCAGATCAAGGAATACGCGTTTGCCCCCGGCAACCAATTCGCGGACAATTTCCGGACCTTCGGCGGTGAACAATTCCTTACCGACTTTATAGAAATTGACGGTTTCGCCAAGTCCCTGCACTAGCGCGCGGGCCTTTTCCCCGTTGGCGACATCGAGTGCCACGATCAGTTTTTCTCTTCCATCCTTCATAAAACAAGGATAGCGCAACCAAGCGTGGAGTGTGAAAAGCAAAGGCCCTACGGTGGGGGCGTGCCGTGGGGCCGGATCAGAGTTATGGGTTGACTTTTAGCGCAAAACTGGTTGTTTCGCCATCGCGTTCTCTGCATATTCAGGATCGACAAGGTCAATCCTGACCTTCTGCAGACCCTTTTGGTGCATATCAAGGCGACGCGCTGCGCCATACGACAAATCGATGATTCGTCCAGGCGTCACCGGTCCACGATCATTGACGCGAACAATCACAGACTTCAGGTTTTTCAGATTTGTCACTTTCACAAACGTGCCCAAAGGCAATTCACGATGAGCTGCAGTAAAGTCGTACATATCGTACTCTTCACCGCTCGCCGTTTCTTTACCTTGGAACAAACCGCCGTACCAGGAAGCCTTGCCTATCTCATAAGGCTTATTGGAAGGCTCCAACTCCCTCGGTTTCGGCTGTGGGATTGCCAGAAATGCTGGCGCGCTCATGGAGGGCGTTGTTGTGTGGCCGGGTGCCGCTCCCATGGAGCCGCCTAGCAAAAGGAATGCGTAGACGGAATGGGTCAGTACTCGTCGCAATCAAACACCTCGCTAATTTAATTCCCCCAACTGGTAAACACCGGGTCATTGAACCGGAACCCCAATTGTATTGACCTTAAGCAGCAAAGGTCAATCCATCGGAAAATATTCATGCTTTTCCACTTGCCAATCTAGCGACAATGTGGTTAATTCGCCAAGGCATGGTTGCCAGCAAAACACGCTGTCTCCAACCCAATGGTTCCAATCACCAGCTAGTCCCAGACTCAAAATGAATCGGCGTTGGGGTTATTTGCTTTCCTTTTCTTAGAGGCAAACCTTGTGGCCTGTGGTTGGCTGGAGGCTTAGGAATAACTCCTTAATCCAGTGTAGTGGGAGCGAGAAGCGCGTTACGCTGCTTCATCTTGCGGGTGTCTCGTCTGGGATAACGGGGAGCAAGGGAGCCTCGTCCTCTGGCTGCGGGGCGGTAGTGGGGATCGGTTGCGATTGGGAAGACGGAGGCAGCGCCAACTGTGGCGAACGCCGCTGGGTTTGAGTTGCTTGCTGACTGCGGGAGGCCATCGCTGATGGAGGCTCTGGGCGTGCATTGTCTTCTGCAAGGATGCGAACCGGGTTTTCGGGCTCTGGTGCCGGAGGCGAAGCGGGTTCCTTGACGATGGCGCGGTCACGAGTGCGCAAAGGGAGTGGAGCGGCACCTTCGGCGCGGAGAGCCTCGACCTCTTTTTCCTGGGCGGCGACGACGGACCGCTGATTCCTGTCGGCGACTGCTCCCAGTCTCATGCCTTGAAATTCCTTACTGGTAGCAAGCGCAACTCGCGCTCCGCTGCGATTCGCCTCGCGAGCCTGGGAATAGTAGAGCTCTGCCGTCTCACGATCTCCTTCCACCTCGGCGATGTAGCCCATATTATTGAGGGTAAAAGCGTTTCCGTGATCCAAGTTGTAGGCCTGCTGGAAGTATTGGCGAGCTTGGGCAAGCTCGTTGTGATTGAGAGCGGAGACCCCGCGCAGGTTGAAACGCGCTACCTTAACGGAAGTTGACCCGGCTGTGCTTAGCTCCCGGCGAGCCGCAAGCGAGTTTTCATTCGCCACTTCCGCGATGCTGCGCCCTCGCCAACTGCGATTCAGGGCAAGAACGATTCTTTGGTTTGAGCCACTGGCCGCTGCGAGCGAGTAGAAATGTACCGCCTGTTCCAGTTCACCCTCTTTCTCAAGGGTGTAACCGAGGTTATTGAGTGTAAAGGGGTTTTTGGGATCGAGACCAAGCGCCTTGCGCAGCGCGATTTCGGCTTGGGCGGCACGGTCCTTCATCATCAGACCCATGGCTGCGACGTTCAAGCGGTTGACCTGCATCGACGCGCTGACTGCGTTTCCGGCAACCTGGGAAACTTCCCTGCCCTTTAGCTCTGGGTCGCTGGAGAACTCAATTGTGGCGTCTGAGCCGTTGGCGGCAGCAAGATCGTAGAACTTCTGCGCCTTGTCGATATCTCCGTCAAGTTCGGCGACATAGCCAAGATTATTGAGGGTGAATGGGTCATCAGGGTCAAGGAGATAGGCTTTGTAGAAGTCTCGCTTGGCGCGAGCTGTATCGTTCTTTTCCAGGGCTTTTACACCCGACTGGTTCAGTTGTTGAACGGGTGTGGGCTTGCTGCGTTTGGAAATTTTGAGGTGGAGATCAGCTGCCTGCGCAGATATCACCGCTAGCACCAACAACATCGGGAGGCCGCTCACAACCTTTGCCGCACACTTGGGAAGAGTTAAATTCGAAATCATTGCAAGACACCCCACTGG
>Ga0316232_1001885_pt1 | contig 23794 bp, 21 predicted proteins | sample TBHtaG_FD_206006 | JGI IMG/M metagenome (GOLD analysis project Ga0316232, IMG submission 206006) | Freshwater microbial communities from Trout Bog Lake, Wisconsin, USA - TBH18025_13 | ecosystem: Environmental > Aquatic > Freshwater > Lake > Hypolimnion/Profundal zone | place: USA: Wisconsin... | reverse complement strand
CAAACAGCCGCCAGATTCTTGGTCCGGGAATGGCAGATCGTCACAGTAGCATTTCTCGTAAGCAGCAGCATGGCCATCGGTTTGCCGACGATATTGCTGCGGCCGATAATGACCGCACGCTTTCCTTCAATAGGTATGCCGCTGATTTCAAGCATCTTCACAACACCATAAGGAGTACAAGGGACCAGATTCTCCTTGCCTACACAGAGATTACCGACATTGATCGGATGAAAGCCGTCGACATCCTTGTCAGGCCGGATACGTTCCAGTACCTTCTCAGTATTGATGTGCCTGGGAAGCGGAAGCTGAACCAGAATACCATGCACATCGGCAGCCCCATTCAACCCGTCAATGCACGCCAGCAGTTCATCCTGGGATACAGTCTCAGCCAACCGGATCACTTCGGAAACAATGCCGATTTCCTGGCAACTCTTGTGTTTCCGCCCCACGTACACCTTGGATGCCGGGTCTTCGCCCACAATGACAACTGTCAGACCAGGGCTGATTCCGAAGCTCGCCCGGAAGTCTTCCACAGCCCTTTTCACCTCTTCGGTCATCTGGGCAGCTATCAGTTTGCCATCCAATAACTGTGCCGTCATAAATCCGCTTCCCCTCCTGATGTTATTTAAGCACCAAATCGCAAAAACTCCGCCGTTCCAATGCCAGCGCGACTGCCTTCAAGTAAACCGACAGCAAAAAATAAAGTTCAGCGGTTATCACGGCTTGTCCGTTTCTTCATCGCTGCAGGAATATATTAGAATTATATCAAAATCGGAGACAAGTATCAGCATGTTTCCACATTATAGCGAAATTTCTCTTGCATCTGGACCCTATTCCTCCTTAGTTTGCCCAATCCCGTTTTTCTCTGCCGGTTGCAAGTCACATTCCGTCACAAACGCCTGCCGAACCCGCTCGACCAGTTCCACCGGCGGCTCCGGCTGCGGCTGTCCATTGACCTCATACCCGAGAAACTTCACAGCCATGTATCACCCCTCCCGTACATCCTTATGCGCCGAGGCTCATTTTTTTGCCAACCAGCCACACCCTGACAGGACATATTGCAAAAAAGCCCCCGCTCATGAGAATTAGATTGGCACGTCAATCGCAGCAAAACCTCTCATATAATGTAGCAACAGGCAATACCGCCGCCGGACAGACCGGAGATTATGCAAAGAAACAGGGAGGCTGCCATGCACGCCATCTATGCCCGGGTATCAACAGATGATCAGGCCCGCACAGGCTATTCCCTGACTGATCAGGTCAACACCTGCCGCCAACGTCTCCTGGCCCAGGGCTATACTGCGATTTCCGAATACGTGGACGACGGTTACTCAGGAGAGTTCTTGGAGCGGCCGGCCCTGTCCCGGCTTCGGGCTGACCTTGGCGCCAAACTTATCGCCACAGTTATGGTATACGATCCGGACCGGCTGAGCCGCAACCTGACCAACCAGCTTATCATCGCTGCTGACATCGTAAAAAGCGGTGCAAAACTGGATTTCGTCACAGGCTCCTATGACGCCAGTCCCGACGGCAGACTCTTCTTTGCCATGCGCGGCGCCATCGCTGAATTCGAGAAGGAAAAAATCCGGGAACGCAGTCTGCGGGGCAAGCGGGCCAAAGTGATGTCCGGCAAGCCCCTTCTCGGCAAGGAGCCGTTTGGCTACAGCTGCGACAGGGCAAACAGCCGCTATCTCATCATAGATGAAGAAGCCGATATAGTCCGGACCATCTTCCGCCTATATATTGAAGAAACCTCCAGCATCGCGCAGCTGGAGGCAGTTCTAAAAACCATGGGCATCCTCACCCGAAGCGGAAAACCCTTCAACCGCTCAGTCCTGCATCGCATGCTGTCCAATGAACTGTACGCAGGTATAAAATGGAGCTTTCAGACGTACCGGAAGAGCATCGGGCCCAGAAAACGCTGTACCACTGCCCGGGATAGAAGCGAATGGGTTGCGATACCCGTTCCGGCCATCATCGACCAGGAAACCTTTGCCAAAGCCGCCGCGCTCCGCAGCCGCAACAAAGCCCTGGCCAAGCGCAATACCAAAGCCCAGTACCTGCTGCAAGGTGTTATCAGATGCCCGGCCTGCGGCTATGTCATGCATGGCGTGAGGTTTCCCGCCCGAAGCAGCGTCCGGGAGTATATGTACTATGTCTGTACTGCTAATACTAACGGCCATCAATGCGAAAACCGGCGAGGTTCTCCGGCCAAAGAACTGGATGAAGCGGTCTGGGAAATCATTCTCACCCTATACCAAAAAAGCGAAGGTATGTCCCGCGGCAACAAGGCATCAGCCTTCCAGCAGGAAAGGGCTGCTATCCAGGCCAAGCTTAAAAACCTTAAGACACGGCAAACTGCAATCATGAGATGGGTTGGCGAAGGCATCATTGACTTAACCCTGGCTGAAAAGAATCTGCAGAAACTCGGCAGCGAGATCACCGCGATTCAGTTGATACTGGCTGAACCGGCAAAAGCAGAAAAAAGGTCCGACATTTCGCCGGAAGAAGTCTTCTCAGCCAGGAACTTTGAACAAAAACGCGGCATCCTCCGGCGACTGGGCATTACCATAAAGGCGTGCAAGGACGAAAATGGCGACACGCTCTACACCATAACCCCCTAGAGCGCGTTCTTCCATTGTACCTCTATCCTGCATATGATCACGATGCACGACGAAACAATGGCCAACGTTCTGAATAAACATGACACGCAGACCCGGGATATTCAAGAACAAACCGACAACCAGCTATTTGGCAACCACAAGTTTCTGCTGCATCTATTATCTGCCCTGACCCGCCGCCACCGCCGCTTCTGGGACATATACGGCGGGCGTGGAAATCCGATGAGTGATTATCTCAAGGAATCCATGACCGTGGAAAGAGAACATATGGCCGAATTAATTGACATGATACAAGATACTATGTAAACCAAACTGCCTGAAAAGGCGGTTTTTTTTTTGCCCATCAGACCTTATAACCTATTAGCTGATAATCCGGGTTTTCTGTTGCCAGGATTATTTCCGCCTTGCCGCGAAATACTATCTAATCAAGAAAAAGGAAACTGCGATGTACAACTTTACTGTTCCCCTCGCTCACGGGCCGCTGCCGCTTAAGGACCTGCTGCGCAGCATGAACTTTTCCCTGACCCTGCGCCGCAAACTGAAGCGTACCGACGGAGCCGTGCGGCTGAATGGGCAGGCGGCGTCCTTGCAAACCATAGTGCAACCAGGCGATACCGTTTCCATCGCCTGGCCGGCAGAATGTCAAATAACGCCGCTGTCAATGCCGCTTACCATTGTTTTTGAAGATGAATCATTACTCGTTGCCGACAAACCGGCCGGACTGTTGGTCCATCCGACCACCGATCCCTCCCGGCCAAGTCTGGCAAACGCAGTTATCGGGCATCTGCGCGCCAAAGAGCTTTTGTCCGGTTTCCATCCTGTGCACCGCCTGGACCGCAACACCTCCGGCCTGATCCTGATTGCGAAGAATCCTCATATTCAGCACTTGTTTTCCCGCCCTGGCGGCATAAAAATCGAACGGACCTACCTGGCCGTTGTCAGCGGCATTCTCGAACCACCCTCAGGAATAATCGATGCCCCTATCGGGCGCCATCCCAACAGTATTATTGAAAGAATGGTCCTCGCGGACGGTCAGAGCGCGGTTACCGGCTACGAAACAACTGAGACAATAGGCCCCGACAGCTTGGTCAGACTTCGGCTGTTGACCGGGCGTACCCACCAAATCAGAGTACATCTTTCCCATATTGGGCATCCTATTTTCGGAGACGACCTGTACGGGGGTTCCACCGCACAAATTAGCCGTCAGGCCCTCCACGCCGCCCAGCTGTCCTTCATCCATCCCCTCAGCGGCGAGACCCTGCGTCTGACCAGCCCGATTCCTGCGGATATGAGCGCACTAATCGCTGAATTAAAGAGCCAGGCAGATTGTCCACAATTTGTCCAACCTTAATATTCCTTTAAATCCATATATGATATAATAAACTGATTGAAAATATCTAGGAGGGATTCGGATGCCACTCGTCACGTCAACCGAAATGTTCAAAAAAGCCTACGGTAAATACGCAGTCGGCGCTTTTAACGTCAATAACATGGAGATCATCCAGGGAATTGTTGACGCCGCCAAAGAAGAACAGGCCCCCATTATCCTGCAGGTATCGGCAGGAGCCCGCAAATACGCCAAACACATCTATCTGATGAAACTTGTCGAAGCCGCCATCGAAGATACCGGGCTTCCCATCTGCCTGCATCTCGATCACGGTGAAGATTTTGAAGTTTGCAAATCCTGCGTCGACGGCGGTTTTACCTCAGTTATGATCGACGGCTCCAAACACACCTTTGAAGAAAATATCGCTGTAACCAAAAAAGTAGTGGAATACGCCCACGCTCACGGCGTAACCGTGGAAGGCGAACTGGGACGCCTCGCAGGCGTGGAAGACGCTGTCAAAGTCAGCGCCGACGACGCCACCTACACCGACCCCGATCAGGCCGTCGAATTTGTCAAGCGCACCGGGGTGGACTCCCTGGCAATCGCCATTGGTACCAGTCACGGCGCTTACAAGTTCAAAGGTGAGCCCCAGCTGGATTTTGACCGACTGGCGAAAATCGCCAGTCTGCTGCCAGGCTTTCCTATCGTGCTTCATGGCGCCTCCACCGTCCTGCCGGAATTCGTCGCCAAATGCAACCAATACGGCGGAAAAATCCAGGATGCCAAGGGAGTTCCTGAGCACATGCTTCGTCAAGCCGGGACCATGGGAGTCTGCAAGATCAACATTGACACCGACCTCCGCCTGGCCATGACCGCCTCGGTTCGCGAACTGCTGGCCACCAACCCCGAGAAATTCGACCCCCGTGATTACCTGCGGCCTGCCCGCGAAGCCATCAAAGCCATGGTCAAACACAAAATTCACGACGTCCTGAACTGCAGCAACCGCCTCTAAAACCAAGGGCTGAAGCCAACCGGCTTCAGCCCTTTCCTTTTTTCGGCGGGAATAGAATCGCCTGTTCGGGAAATGTTATGGATAAACCGTCGTTGAAAGGGGCTATTCGTCATGGACCTTAAGTCATCCCTCGCCGACCTGTCGACCGATCAGATCGCTGAAGTCAAAGCTTACGAAGAGCAGCTGACCCAGAAGTTCGGCAACGACTTCATCCTCCTGGCGTTCCACAAGAAATAGAGGCAGAAGGCGCGCGGGAGGGTTTTCCGCGGCGGGATTCTTATCTCCAGCCTATTATCCGTAGCGAAGGAATACCCCTCCCGCATCATTACTTTATTTACAAGCAAAAGACAAAGAACCTGCCGCTGGCAGGTTCTTTGTCTTATCGCGATACTTTATTTGACTGCTCTGATCTGGGCAATAGCCTCTTTATATTCGGGGTAGTTGGCGTACATCGGTTCAACAGCCTTCTGGAAAGGCGCTTTATCCACCGTGGAAATAATTACCCCTTTATCCTTGAGTTCTTTCAAAGATTTCTCATTGAACTCAGCCCATAACTTCTTCTGGTACACTGCGGCTTCGGCGGCCGCATCTCTCACAAGCTTCTGATCTTCAGGACTCAGGGCGTCGAAGACTTTTTTGCTCATGATTACGATTTCCGGCACCATGGAATGCTCATCAAGCGCGAAGTATTTGCAGACCTCATAATGTTTCATGGTCCACAGGCTGGGCGGGTTGTTTTCTGCACCATCAATAATACCTGACTGCAGACTTGAGTACACTTCGCCATAACCCATGGGGGTAGCCGATGCGCCCAGAATATTAACAGTGTCTACAAATATCTTACTTTGCTGCACCCTGATTTTTTGCCCCTTGGCATCGTCCGGGCTATTGATTGCTTTACTCTTGGTGTAGAAACTGCGGGCCCCTGAATCATAAAAAGCCAAACCAACTAAATTGCTTTTTTCCAGTTCCTTCATCATCCCCTGTCCGATCGAACCGTCCAGCACTTTCCACAGATGAGTCGAGTCGTTGAAGAGGAACGGCATCGAGAAAACGCCGATTTGCGGAACAAAGCCGACCAGAGGAGCGGTATTGACCCGGTTGATAGCGATGGTTCCAAGCTGGGTCATCTCAATGGTTTCTTTCTCGCCGCCAAGCTGAGCGTTGGCGTAAACCTGCATTTTGACCCGTCCCTGGGATTTCTCGTCAAGCAGTTTAGCCATGTACTTGAGACCCAGAACTGTCGGATAATCTTCAGGCTGGTTGTCGGCCGCCTTGAGCAAAACCTCTTTCTTGGCCGCCGGGGCCGGGGTCGAGGAGCCGCATCCGGCGAGCAGCGCCGAAAAAGCGAACATAAGAACAATTACCAGCGTCAACCATTTCAAGTTTTTCATTCTAATCCTCCTTAAATAATAGTATCCGAATCTGATCAATTTAGTTTCCATCCCCCCCTTTTGGGACTTTTCGTTCTTCGCTACGGCATAAACATTTTCGGCAGAGTCATGGTAACTGCCGGCACATAGGCAACAAGCAGCAAAACAATAATTAATACCGGGATGAACAACAAGACTGCCTTGACCGTACTCTCCAGCGAGCATTTAGCAATAGCGCAGCCGACGAAGAGGGCGGTTCCCACCGGCGGATGGATCAGTCCAATGGATAAGTTCAGCAGCAGCATAATCCCGAAATGTACCGGATGCATGCCGATACCCATGGCGATCGGCAGGAAAATCGGTGTAAGAATAAGGATCGATGCCGCCATATCCATAAAGAAGCCGATAATCAAAATAAAGATATTGATAAGAATCAGTACATAAACCGGGTCTTTGGTCAAGGCTGATAAGCCCTGGGCCACAGTCAGCGGGATATGCTCATAAGCCATGATCCAACCGAAGGCTGAAGACGTGGCCACAAGGAAGAACACCATCGCGCAGGTAATCGCCGTGCGCTCCAAAATACCGGGAAGCTGCTTCCAGGATAATTCTTTATAATAAAACCCGGTCAGAATCAGAGCATAAACACAGGCGATTGCCCCTGACTCGGTGGCGGTAAAGATGCCGGACACGATCCCCCCGACAATAATAACCGCAGCCAACAAGCTGAGGAAACCGTCCTTCGCCGCGCTCCAGCTTTCCTTGAAAGACCGTTTGGGTTCCTTCTGATAGCCCCGTTTCAAAGCCAGAAAATAACTGACAGTCATCAAACCCAGTCCGATCATCAACCCAGGTATGTAGCCGGCCAGGAACATCGCCCCGATCGATACCGTTCCGCCTGCCGCCACAGCGTAAATAATCGCGTTATGGCTCGGCGGCAGGATGATCCCTGTGGTCGAAGCACAGACCGTTACTGATACGGCAAAATCCTTGCCATATCCCTTGCGTTCCATCATCGGAATCAGCACCGGCCCGACCGAGGCAACATCCGCCACCGACGATCCGGTAGTACCGCCGAAAAACATGCTGGCGACAATATTGACCATCGCCAATCCTCCGCGCATCCTTCCCACCAGGATGCTGGCAAAATCGACGATTCGCCGGGCGATTCCGCCATCAGCCATAATATGTCCAGCCAGAACGAAAAACGGAATAGTCATCAGCGGGAAAGAATCTAAAGATGCGACCATCCGCTGCGCCAGCGGCGTAAGAGGAATACCTACATACAGGCAGGTGACCAGCGAAGCAATCCCCAGGCTGAAGGCGATGGGCACGCGGATGATCATCATCACAATAAATGTGCCTAGCAGCAGCCATGCGCCAATATCCATGTTACTGCCCCCCCTTTTTCCGGATTGCTTTTCCCGCTGATTCCAGCGTGAAAAGGATGATCAACACCATGCTGACAGGCAGCGCCAGGTAAACAAAGCCAACAGGCATCCCCATCGCCGGCGACCGCTGACTCATGGTCAGATCCACCATCTTTATCCCCTCGGCGGTCAAGAAACCACAATAGATCAAAATCAGCAAATAACGCACATAGGTAAGCGTGTTCTGGACCCTGAGCGGCATAAGATCAGCAAAAAAGTTCAAGGCCATATGCGCATTTCTTCTTACACCTACGGCGATACCAATAATGCCAAACCAAATCATCAGATAAACCGACAATTCCTCTGACCAGGGTGGCGTGTAATGCAGAACATAGCGTTGAAACACCTGATAACTCACCAGGATGACCATCAAAGTGGCCAGCGAAACCATGACGAGTTCCGCGATTTTGGCCACATAGTCCAGCAACGTTCGGGGTTTTCCTCCTTGGTCGGGGGCCTCGATGTGCATAAATAACCATCCTTTCTCCAGATTTCTTACTACCCTGAATACAGCCAAGCGAACGTCGCCTTCTCCGCCGTCGTCTCAGCCGGAATCCCAGCCGTCTCACCCACGGCCTTTTTCCTTTCGCAATATTGTGCCAATTGCCGGCACACTCAGGCGTCTAATATTTCCTGTAGCGAATGTCCATCTGCCGGCAGAAGCTGATCAGCTCATCAACATAATCTCCCTCAACAGCGTGAACATGGTTGGCGCCAAAACTGGAAAAGAACTCTTCAAAATCAAGCTCGGTCTTTACAAAAACATGGGGGAAGGACCAAGTGGTTTTCCTGAGTTCATCGCGTTCGCGGGCCAGGCTTTCACCAGTGAAAATAGCCATCCAATACTCTCCGGCGCTGCGACACAACCGGGCCAGGGTCAATTTCCGCGCGGCGGCGACGAACTGTGTAGCCGCCCCTCCTGCTTTTCCGAAAGCATGGGGTATCAAGTGAACGTTGGACCAATTGTCCTCATGGCCGCCTTGGGTTCCGGCGAATGACGGCGCCATGCTACCGCAATTGGCGAAAGTAAAGATGCCGCTTGACCGCTCATAGTGCCGGACATCCATAAGGTTAGTCACCGCTCCCCCGGCAAGGAGACGCAGAATCTGCATCGTAAGAGCGCCATCCATATCAGCCTCGCACGAGCATGGCGTCAGCTGCTGCCGCCCATCCCAGTCGAAACCGTCGTTGAGCAGAGCCACCGGCAGGCATTGCAGGCAATAATGATCACTAAGCTCCGTTTGGCACTTGACCCCGATGAAGGCAAGCTTTTTGTCGCCGACGATCTTTTTCAGAGCCAGATAGCTGCGAATTTGTTTACCCAGCGTCCTTTCAGTAACCGCGTGCCCGTCTTCTTCCACCCTGCCTGCCCATCGCCGCAGCCAGGCCAAGCCTCGCTGCACTTCGCCATCTTCCATAGCCTCGGCTTCGCGAATGATTTCAGACTGGTCGATATGTTCGACATCAACCCCGAACAGCCTCTGCCACTGATTGGCGTCGGCAACAGCGGTATAGATGCCAAGACTGCGGCCGCCGAAACAGCCGAAGGTGGAGCCCTTTAACTGCTGTCTGGCATGAGCCGCCCGGCAGAAGGCCACAATTTTCCGCCTCACAGCGGCATCATTGATATCGCCCCACACCCGCTCATGCTTAATACCGCACTGATCCATGCCTCCGGCGGCAGCCAGCAAGCCCACAAGACTAGATGTCTCTAGCCGGTCATTACCCAGCAACAAAAGCGGCAGCTCTGCCAGACGGGCTGCCGCAACCGCCATATGCGGAGCAGCCCAGATCGGAATATGCAAAATGAAGGCATCCGGCTTCAGCAAAGCAGCCTCTTGGACCTGTTTCCTGGCCTCCTCCATGAAACGGATCTCAGGAAAAACCTTGAGCTCAACCTCTTGCCCCAACCCTGCGGCTACGCGAGCCGTTTCCTGCTGAACAAGCTCCTTGCGTTTAGCATAAAACTCATCCCTTGTTTCCGAAAAAGTCAACATAACTACCAATGGTTTCACCATGATCCTCCGTTTCTCCATTCCAGTTTGTCGCCGGTTTCCTTTTGCCGTGATTGCATTTCATCCAGCAGTTCCGATTCGGAAGACTGCAGCAATTCCCTGATCGCCAAAGCGCAAGCACCGATTACGGCAGCATTCTTCTCCAGCTTTGAAACTAAAATTTCAACCTCTTCAGCCACCGCCGGAAAAGAGTGGGAATGAACCGTATCTTTCACCGCATCAACAAAAACCGCCGCACCCCGCGCGATCTTTCCCCCCAGAAAAATTTTCGCAGGATTATAAAGATTAATGATCGAAGCAACAGCCAGTCCGACCAGCCTGCCGGTCTCGCGCAGCAGCTGCCAGGCGTAAGAATCCTCATCTTCGGCGCAGTGCAAGATATCGGCAAGACAAACCTCACCTTTGGTTTCAAAAATATTCTTCAGCAGATCATCTTTTCTCAGCACAGGAAGTTCGGTAGCCGCTGTTCTCATCAGCGCCGGAACGCTGCACAGCGCTTCCAGGCAGCCCCGGTTGCCGCAGTTGCATAGGGCGCCGTCTTCCTTCACCACAATATGACCGATCTGCCCAGCGTGTCCCTGGGAGCCATGGATGATACGGTCGCCCAAAATCACCCCGGCGCTGATGCCTTCCCCAAGATTTATATATGCAATATTTTCGCAGCCGATGCCGCCGCCAAACCAGTGTTCAGCCATCGCCGACGCTTTCGAGTTGTTTTCGACAACCACAGGCAAGCCCAGTTGGGTTTCAAGCATTTCTTTGAGCCGAAATTGGTTCCAGCCGGGACCCAGATTGATCGATTGCCTGATGATCCCGGTTTTGGAATTCAAAAGCCCGGGAAAGGCAATTCCTACCCCCAAGAATCTTTTACTGGCATACCTTCCCTGAATGATTCTCTTGAGTTCGGCCACCAGGCCTATTCCCCCGATTTTGGGATCAGTCATATCCAAGCTCACTGTGTAGATATCTGTGGGATCATTTTTCAAATCGGCTATCCCGATAGTTGTTTCATAGTGAGTCAGTTCGATCCCGATCACATAAGCAGCATCAGGAACAAGAATAAGCTTGATCGGTTTTCTCCCTCCCCGGGATTTACCCAAACCGACCTCCCGAATCAGCCCCGAATCCAGCAACTCGCGGGTTATGACCGTTATGGCAGGCGGAGTCAGCCCTGTCATCTGCGACAGCTGCAAACGTGCCACCGGCTCGTTATCCTTGATGGCGTTAAGGACATTAAGACGGTTTAACTTCTTTAAATATTTGATATTACCCGGTTCCTTGGTCACATCACTACCTCCGTCCATGCGCGAGTCCTGAACTCCATTTTTAGCTTTTTTAGTTTAATTAAGCAACTTTCTTATTAATTATTACTCTATTTCCTTGCAAAATCCTCCCTATAGTTATAATTTTCTAAAATCTTTTTTTGCCTACCGGTGGCTGCCAGCAGCAAAAAACCGCGCCGGCAGGCGCGGTCACTAATGATGATTAAGGTAGCTCTGCGTGAGCCTCAGGGAAAAAGATAATCCAGTCTTGCGGCCCGAAACAAAGCTGTCAGCAAAAATACGGCGATAAGCGGAACCAGAACAAGATGAAGGGAAGTAATCTTTGCCTGCGGGATAAAGATACCGAAATGACCCAGGCCCCAGTATAGCGTCACAATGATGCCCACGCCGATGAATCGATAGCGGAAGGGCATTTTTAGCCCCAAGAACAGCGCCGCCACCGTTGCCACCGTAACTGTTGTGATATTGACCAGGATGGCCGAGATCTTCATCGGATCAGCAAAATGCCAGGAGGTGACTTGCAGTACGAAAAGCTGATCAGTCCGGTTTGCAACGAATTGAATGAAACCATGTATGGGAGCGTACACAAGATAAATGACCAGCAGCCGGAACAGGCGCCGCGGATGCTCCGACTGGAGACCCGCCCACAGCCAGTCGCTTACGGCATACAACGGAATGAGCCCAAATCCGGTATAGATTGATCTCCACCAGTAATGCTCATAAATGCCAAGCTGGGTAAAATACCAGTCAACAAAAGTGAAGACAGCCGCACACACTATCCTGGCGCTCCAGGAAAGCGAAAAAGCACTGATTATCACCGCCGAGGCGGGGATGATAAACCAATCGGAAACATACGCCCCCAGAAAATTATCAGCGCCTTGCGGCAAAATGCCAGGCATAAAGCGATAGGCATCGAAATGCAAGATAGTAACCTCAAAGGGATGAATAATCCCTGTTATGGCCAGTTGCAGCACAACCAGCCTCCAATCCCTATTGCGGTGCAGCGCCGTTCCAAGCAAGAAGAAACTGAGGACAACCAGTCCGCCATACCAATATACTCCTTGCATCTCATCACATCCTGCTGCGAAGAATGAGCTTCTCACCTGATTGTGCCCATCCTCCCACCGAATGATGCAGACCGCTCACCCCCTCCGGCTAGTCGGCCTCCGAACCCTTCGGCTCATCAGGCTTATCCTTCTTCAACGACTGCAGAATATCAGGAACCATTTCCAGGATGCGATCAATAGCTGCCGCCTGTTTCAGCTTCATCACCTGCACCTGGGAGTTGCGCACCACAATGACCGCCGAGGCTGTGAGGCGGGCGCCAGCACCGCCGCCGGCCCCGTCATTATGCTCCTGGCACGAGCCGCCGCCCGCCCCGGCGCCGAAAGCGATATCCACCACTGGAATCAAAGTAACATCACCAATTGATATCGGTTCACCAAAGATCGTCTTGGCTTTAAGCATCTTTTCCAGATGTTCAAACAACACCCCGATCGATTCCGTCACATTCACACCTGCCATAATTCCTTCCCCTCCTAGTTCTTCTTTTCATAAACTGGCCAAATTTGGCTTTTCCAAACCGCGCCGCCGGGATGATAAGCTTCATCAGCCTGACCTCCACGCCGACCTCGGCTATTCCCCAAAAGCCGGCCTGGCTATAGTCAGCCTTGATGTCCAGAGCCGGACATCTTTCGGCCAGACCGCTGGCGTAGAAAGCTCCCTGCATCCAGGCGACCAGCGCCGGGTCGTCAAACCCCAGGCGGCAATCTCCCTGAATAGAAAACCTTATCGCCTGCCAGCCGTCTTTGAGCAGCCTGAAATAAATCCGCCCATCCTCCTCCGCAGCGCTCTGCCAGCGTTGCACAAGCGCTCGCGCCTTTTCCTGCAGCGACTCTGCGGGGGCGGCGTCAGGCGCCGCTGCCGGAGAGGAAAACCGGTAACGCCGCTTCCCGACAGCGAAATAACGCCCGCCGGAATCGAGGCCGGCCCGCAAGATTCGAAACCATGTCGCTTCCAGCACCCAACCGGGGCGTCCATCGCCGGTCACTCGGACCGACAGCCGGAGCGGAGCCCAACAAATCAAACCCAAGATCACGCCAGCTCCTAGTAGCCAAAACATAAAACCGTCTCCCATCGACTCCTGTTCTAGCTATTCGCCTAGCGTCCTGGAATTCCCTTCCAGCCGTTAATAAAGCAAAGCCCCACTCAGCTTCTGAGCAGGGCCTTCCAGTGCCTAATCCTTTTTCTCTTCCCGCCTGGCCGGAACTTTATCGACATCCGACCCTTCGTCCGCCTCGGTATGATCGCCCATAGACCGGGCAGCTGCCGGCAACACAGCACAAGCTGGCTTGCGGGCCGCCCACAGACCGCCGCACACGATAAGCAGTCCACCAACAATATGGGGCATCTCAATCGATTCCCCCAAGAATAAAAAGCCGAGCAACGCCCCATAAAGCGGCATAGTATTATAAAAAACCATCGCTCCGCTTGACCCGAGCCTCGCTACACCTGCGTTCCAGGCGTAAAATCCTCCGGCAGCAGGAACAACCCCTATGTATAGGATGATTAAAACCAATTGCGCATCAAAATGGACCGGCATGCTGTACAGTTCCCACCCAGCAAACAAGCATAGCACCGGGAGGCCGATGAAGATTGAAAAAGCTGTGGCCGATATCGACGAACGATAACGCATCACCCTGCTGCCGACCACGGAATACAAGCTCCATATCGCCACCGCGACCAGAATAATGAAATCCCCGGCGTTAAACTGGGCCGATTGCCAAAACGCGACAGAACCCCCTGAAATCAAAAAAAGCACGCCAGCTAAAGCAACTGCGGCTCCGCCGATTTGCCGGCCGGTCATCGGCTCTTTGATGAACCAAACTGCAAACAGACAGGTCATCAAGGGACCCAAGCCGTTGATAATCGTGCTGTTGATAACAGTGGTATAGTGAAGCCCCAGATACAGAATCGGCGAGAACAAAACCACCCCTGTCAGGGCCATCGCCGCAAGCAGCCACCGGTCTTTTCCCAGCCGCCGCTCTTGAGGGGGAAGTTGCCGAAGGATAATGGCAAAAATCAGCGCAGCCACACAGAACCTGGCTGCGGAAAGAGTTATCGGTCCCACGGAATCCTTTATGATACGGCCCAGCATCATATTAGTGGCCCAACTGAAGGTTGCCAGATTTACATAACCGATGCCGATAAGCCGGTTTAGTTTTTCTTGATTCATTAAAGCACCTTTATTAGCAGATTACGTAACAACGTACATTTCAGTATTTACCAAACAGCTGAAAAGTCCTGCAAAGATATGCCTGTCAATCTGATATATATCCACCCAGCATATTTTCCCCCATGACACAAACTGTGTTTCTCCCCTTCACTTTTGCCGCGTATAGAGCGACATCCGCTTTTTTGAGCACCGCATCAACATCAGGATCTTCACTTGAATTCACTGCCACACCGATGCTGATGGTGACCTGGACACTTCCCTGTCCGGTAGAAATCAAAATGGCCTGTACCGCCTGACGAATCCTTTCCGCCACGATCGCTCCTTGCTCCAAATCCGTTTCCGGCAGGAGTACAGCAAATTCTTCGCCTCCCCACCGTCCGATGAAGTCAACCTCCTGCAGCTTGTAGCGGCAGATTTCAACGATCTTTTTCAGGGTAAGGTCGCCGATGTCGTGACCATAGGTATCGTTAATCAATTTAAAATTGTCGGCATCAATCATCAAAATACAAAAAGGAGAGCCGCGACGGCGGGACAGCTTCATCTGACCCTCGGCTATTTTGATAAAATAGCGCCTGTTGGCGATATTGGTCAGTTCGTCAACTGTAGCCAACTCCATCAGTTTTTCTTCATTTTTTTTGCGTTTGGCAATATAAAGAACCAAAGCCCCGACAATCGCCAGTACCACTGCCGTAACCAGACCAAGTATCACCGTCAGCGTCTGCGTCTTGTTCGCTATAACCGCATAGGGTACCTCCAGACAAATCAGCCAGCCTGTCCTCAGATCGTAAAGATAAGTCACCAGCTTCTTTTCCGCTGCGGTCGCGCCGATAATCGAAAAACCATTCTTCCTCTCAGCCAACCCTTCTTTGACAAAGCTGACCCCGCTCATATCGAAGCGGCCCTTGACCAGATTGACATCAGGATGGGCCAGGATTTTTCCGTTATTGTCGATGACATAAGCGACAGTTCCTCTTGTCGACAATTCGGTCACGAATTCGCTGATCTTGGTAAGAGCAATAGCTCCCTGCATCACCCCGACGATCGCCCCGGTTTCATCTCGCACCGGCGTCCCCAGATTGACGACAAATTCATTGGTATTTCTGCTTAGCACGCCTTCTGATATCGCTTCTTTATTTCCCTGCAGAGCCGACTGGAAATAGGCCCGGTCCCAAACGTTGACAAGCACAACATCGTCGCCGCGCACAACTTGATTGCCCTGAGCATCATCAAGCGTAAACGAAATGTCAGGATACTCTTTCCGGACCTGAAGCAAAAACACTCGCACCTGAGGCAGGTCAAAAGTTCTGACAGCCGGATCGCTGGCAATGATTTTGATACCAGTCAGCGCCCGGTCCAGATAGCCGTCGATTTGAAGCTTGACCTCGGTAGCCAACTCGCGGCACTGGTTGATTGTCTCTTCCTCCAGCGATTTGCGCAAATAGTGGGTGGAAATGGCGGATAACAATACAAGCGGTATGAAACTCAACAGAATCATGATCAGGACTTGTTTCTTGTTAATGCTCACAAAACCGAACCCTCCAACAAGCACTTCCGGGGGCAACGCCCAATTCCCAAATGTTGTAACTGTTGACTTCGCCAAATATTTACATATTCCTGTCGAACCATCGTTATCTTTGTCCATTATCCTATCTTGATAGCTAAATTCAGATAACTTCCTCGCTCCGCTCTGAGCAGTTCTTTGCCGTAGCCTCCTCCTGCAGGCTCCCGCAATTGCCAAGATAAAAAGGTCAACAGCCCTAGGACTGTTGACCTTTTCCGTTCTCGTAATCTGCGGTTCACTTTGTCAAATCGACTGCCCTGGCCCCGTCACTATCCGGCAGCAGAACATGCATCTGCGGCAGAAAGGCGATTTGAGCCGTCACCTCGGCAAGATTGATCTCCAGCAAATGCCCGCCCTTTTGAAGGTCGTCGCTGATAAAGTGCAAGTGATAACCAGGGGCGTACACACCTTTAATATAAGCCGGACAACGCACACCTACCAGCGTTCCCGTCACATTGGCATATTCAAAAACCGACTGATTTTTGACCACTTCCGCCAGCCCGGGATAAGGCTGTTCCTGTTTGGCTGTGCTGCGGACCTTCAAATAATTGAAGGTGCCATGGATCTTGAAAGCGTAAAAAAGATTGAGGTTGGGAAGCAACTTGTCGAGACTCTGCTGAAGCTCGGCATAGCTGGCGACATTCTTCAGCGCTGCCGTGCGATCGGCGTTCATAAACGCCACCGCGGAATAGGTTATCGGTGTCTTGTCATCCACAGGCACGACCTTACCGCTAAACATTGCATTATAGGCCTTGCCGTCGATAAGAATCAGCTCGCCATCCATCGCCTCGAACGCGCCGACTCCCACGCTGCCGTGCTTCTTCAGTTCCCCGACAGTAGTCACAGGGAAAAATACGCCATGCTCCAATCCCGTCAACGTCGATACCTGGAAAAGAGTATCTTTCGGATCAGTCCCCTGAGCATAGCCGGTAACACTCGCAGCCAGCAAAACAATCGCCAGCAGCCAGCCGACAAGCATTCCCTTCGCCCGCCAATGAGTAAAAGCCATTCTCGTCAACCCCTTCACCTGTTATATTTTACCTAAAGCATAGCACAAATGATTTGACAAGCATATAGAAACATTCTATATTTTTGTAAAAATCGCCACGAAATGTCAATTATCGTGGTAATCTGCCTTCATCCCCCCCAAACAGGCGCTGTGTTTTGCCGTCACCTAAAATCACGCCTGCCTGTAGAGGAAATAACCGCCAGATGTGGAAATATAAACTGTCATACAAAGCGAAAGGGGTTAAGAACAATGGCAACCGTTCAAACCAAATATCTCGGCGGCTTGCGTACCGAATCAGTCCACATACAATCCGGGAGCAAACTGATTACCGACGCTCCTGTCGACAATCAAGGCAAAGGAGAATCCTTTTCCCCCACTGACCTTGTGGCAACCGCTTATGGCGCTTGCGTTCTGACCATCATCGGCATCGCGGCCAAGACCCACGGCTTCAATATCGACGGCGCAGAATTGCAAACAACTAAAGTTATGGGAACTGATCCCCGCCGCATCGTGGAACTAGTCACCGAATTTACCCTGCCGCCCAACAACTACAGCCCCAAGGAAAAGAAAATCATCGAACTGGCGGCCAAAGAGTGCCCTGTATACAACAGCCTCCACCCTGATTTGAAGAAATCATTGACCTTTAAATATCTCTAATCAAATCAGCTCCCGAAACACGAAGAGAAAGCCGCGCAAGCGGCTTTCTCTTCGTGTTTGCAGACCCTAGGCTGTTCAAAAACGAGCATAGCGCGCACTGTTTCCTCCGAGACTCATTGGCAGAAACGGTTTGCACCGGCACAGTTTAACAGCATAAAAAAGACTGTAGGCATAGACTAAGCGAGAGGGGTTTTCCGCAGCGGGATTCGCCCAAAGACCATGGATAAGTTCAACTAAGACTCGCGAAAAGCGCCCGAGTCTAGTTCACTAATATCCCCAGCCGTCGGCAGCTATGCTGCCGGTAACGGTGTAGGATATTATCCGTAGCGGAGGAATACCCCTCCCGCGTCTACACATCGCGCGTTCTTAGGTGGTAAGTGGTAACAACGCAGAGTGGCCTTTTTCAACAGCCGCTTCCCACCCGGTGCTTACAAATAGCTGCTTTGATGGCGGCATAATCAATCTCATCAGGCAAGGCCTCTTTCAGCGGCTTCAGCTTGTCCGCCCCCAGCCGCTCAATCTGGGCAACAATCAAGGCTTCATGTCTGGCGGAAAGAAGCGGGGACCAGTCAACCTCATACCCTTCCTGACTGCAACGCACCAAATGATCCTGCACCGTCACCGGCTTCAGCTTGCGCATACCGGCGATATCCTCCAGAGAATGTCCGGCTGCGAACAAATTCAAAGTCACTACATGACTGGCAATGTCATCACCCTTATTCTTCCCTATCGCCACTGCGTGAGCGGGAGCGCCATCGCTCTTATCCTCACCGATCGCCGGCAATACGGCAGCACTCTGGGGTACCGGAGCGTGTTCGGCAGCGTACTCCTGGATGACCCGCAAAAACTCGTCGCCATGGCGGCCCAGCTTGGTTTCGCCCACACCCTTGATCAACCGCAGCGCCTGCCGGTCAGCCGGAAGGTATTCACTCATTTCCTTCAGGGTGCTGTCCGCGAAGACCACATAAGGCGGCACTCTCTCCCTGTCAGCAATTTTTTTGCGTAATGCCCGCAACAGTTCAAACAGCGAATTATCGACCACCGCTTTCTGCGGTCTCCTAGGCATCTTCTGCCACACTTCAGCCTGCTGCTTAAGTACCTCCGCCCCTTTTTCAGTCATTTTGACTACTGGATATTCACTTTCAGTAAGCGCCAGATATCCGGTGGCAATCAGCCGGTTAATGAGGTCCTTGATTTCCTGCAAGGTGCTTTCCTGCAGCTGCCCATAGACAGATAAAGAATCAAACCCCAGCTCGATAACCCGCTTGCTTTTCGAGCCTTTCAGGACTTCGGCGATGATCGTGCCGCCAAAGCGCTGGCGCAGTCGCACAACACAAGAGAACACCTTCTGCGCATCAATCGTCAGATCAATCAGTTCAGAATCATCCTTGCAGCTGCCGCAGTTTGCGCATTCATCAGCAAGAGCCTGTTCGCCGAAATAGGCCAGAATATAGCGCCGCAAACAACCAGGGGTGTGGCAATAAGCCACCATGCCCTGAAGCTTGGCAAATTCGTTATTTTTCCGCTCACTGTCCAGTACTGATTGCTCAATAAGAAACTTTTGCAGCATGATATCTTGCGCGCCAAACAGCAAAATACATTCACTGGGTTCGCCGTCCCGTCCGGCCCTGCCGGCTTCCTGATAATAGCTCTCCATATTCCTGGGCATGTTGTAATGAATGACATGGCGAACATCGGATTTATCGATTCCCATCCCAAACGCATTCGTGGCCACCATTACCTTCACATCATCATGAATAAAGGCATCCTGGTTTTTCCGGCGCTCAACATCAGGCATCCCGGCGTGATATTTCCCCACACCATAGCCCTTTTTCCGCAGCAGAGTATAAAGCTTGTCCACATCCTTGCGGGTTGCGACATAGATGATCCCGGATTGGTTTGCCTTGGCCGCCATATATTTCAGAACAAACTCCTGCTTGTTTTCCCCGCGGATAACGCTGAAAAACAGATTGGGCCGGTCAAAGCCTGTAAAATGCGTCGCCGGCTTCTTAAGCCCCAGCAGTTCAATGATATCTTTCTTGACATTTTCGGTCGCCGTCGCCGTAAATGCGCCGATGACCGGCCTATTGGCCAAACCAGCGATAAACGGTCCTATGGCCCGGTAGCTGGGCCGAAAATCATGACCCCACTGCGAGACACAGTGGGCTTCGTCAACAGCAATCATCGCTATCTCCAGCGTCTGAATCAGGTCCTGAAAATGATCGGACTCCAACCGCTCCGGGGCAACATACAGCAGCTTGTACTTATTTCGTCCGGCCTGATAAATCCGCTCTCTTACCTCCGAGGCGGTCAGCGAACTATTGATAAACGTTGCGGGAATACCAAGCTCATGCAGGGCGTCGACCTGGTCTTTCATCAGCGAAATAAGCGGTGAAACCACGATCGTAATCCCCTCCAGCATCAGCGCCGGAAGCTGGAAACACAGCGATTTACCGGCACCTGTCGGCATAATCGCCACCGTATCCTTGCCCCTTAGCAGGCTGTCGACGATTTCGGCCTGTCCGGGACGAAACTGCGTATAACCATAGTATTTTTGCAGCAGCACTCGCGGGTCTTGCTTCATGTGTACGCTCCCATTGGATCAGAATCTATAAGACTACGTTCGCAATCAGGATTGAAAAATCCTGTTTTTTCAGAACAAGTGTTCTGCCCATACCCATACTTCAGAGCCAAAAGCGATAGGGCTGCTTAGGCAGCCCTGTAATGGAATTTCTTCTTAACCAGGTACTTGACGAACCGGTTCCCCAATACCCCACCAGATGCCATTCCAAGGAGCGCCATGAGCCAGTTCAGGCCTGTATGGCTAGGATCGAGGAGATCGGCGAGAAAGACGGCAGCCGCACCGCCGGCAAACATCCCGGCAAGGCCTCCCGCATAGTAAATGACAGCAATGAGAGCAATGCGGCTTTTACGAGTCTGCCCAGTTTCCCTGGCCCGGTAAACTGCGAGAAGCCCCAATACCAAGCCGACGGGGATGCCGATTATGATGGCGACTAAGAAGATAAAGAAGGGGTCTATCGTGGCCAGGGCCAGTAGTGCCGAGCTTATGGTCGCTCCGAGGAACGCACCCAAGAAATATTGGAGGAATTTTGAGAACCCAGACAAGGCGATCACCACCTATGCAGTCATTTATTTATTAACCTTCTTCTGATTATTCGGCAGAGTTCCTGCCCATATTTCAGGCAACTGTGACATGAGAGGCAGAAATACAGGCATTAAGGAGCCTGCCAAGTTTTACTCAACCGTGATTTTAGCGCTGCTGTTGATGGTTTCCCACATCATTTTACGACCGGTATCGCTTGTCAGAACTAATTGTCCGGATGCTCTGGTCACAGCGGTATACAGCCATCTTGCATTGTCCCGAAAAGCGTCCTGCCGGACAAATACTTTGTGCCATTGGCTTCCCTGGCTCTTGTGAGCGGTAAGCGCATAACCGTATGTGGCGATAGACACGTCCTTTGACAGTTCGTTCCTGCCTCTGTTTCTATTTCTACTGTACCATTCAGGCGGAAAATATTTTTCCGGCGACAAAAACTGGGCATGATAGATGGAGGGTTTTTCCACGTCAGGCAGCACAATGATTTTGCGCCATTCGTCCATGATCATATAGGCCATGAGCCGGTATGGGTCTTTCGAAGCATGATCGCGCAGTTCCACTGTTTCCACATTGACGACATTAGCCTCCGAGAGTACATGCCTATCGCCGTTGATCAGGAAGGTACCGTTACTAATACAGATAAGATGATCTCCGGGTCTCGGCTCACTCGTCACATCCGGCCCGAAACGGGTTTGCCGTGCCTTTTCATTTAACGCTAAACGGCTACGGTTGGTGCCTACGATATAAACACTGTCTTCGGACTCCTGGATTGACTGCAAGAACGCCTGTTCCGCCCGGTCTGGAGTTAGTACTAGCACATCGTCAAGGGAGTTGTACGGTATAATCGTTTTCCGGATATTTCGCAGGGCGGTTGCCAAAACGAGGATTTTACTGTCGACACCCTGGCGTTTGACCTCTGTCAACTCGATGTTACTGCTTTCGAGAATCCGCGGGTCATCTCCCACCGGCTCCAGTTGAAAATTATCGCCGATAAAAATCACCTTCGCCCCTGTGCCACCAAGTCGGTCGAGTAAGTCACGGTAAACCCCGGCTGAAATCATCGAGCTTTCATCAACAACCATCAAGTCGCCTGCACTAAATTTAATGTTAGGTACCCACTCCCCGGTATCGGGGTCCGGCGCCCCGTACAAAAGCGAATGAAGCGTCCGAAACTCGGCCTCGACTTCCTTGCCAAACTTTTCCCTGAGGACCTTAACAGCCTGGTTGGTAGGAGCGGCAGCAATACAGCTTCTTTGCAAGTCGTTGGCATAGTTAATGATATTTTCGATGATAGTTGTCTTACCGGTTCCGGCGTATCCAGCAAGTATGTACTGATAACGGGTTTCGTCTGCCAGGAATAGCACTATATCGATTAGAGCCTCGGCCTGCTGGACGGTGTATTTTATCGGTTCTTTTCGTAAAGACCAAATTTGCCTTGGCTCCATTGGCGGTTTCGCAGCCGGGATTTTCGCTTCTGCCCGGTCTTCCAGAGGCGCGCGCACTGCTGCGGTGTTGTCTTTTTTCATCTCTTCCTTTTGAGCTCTTTCCTTAACTGGTTCAAAAAGATTGTCCATAACCGCCAAGCCTGTTCACCCCCGTTTACACACAGTAATAGTCTGCATCTTGTTCTTGTTGTGCCAATAAGTGCTCAAAACAATTGGGATCAGATAGGCTTCGCACGCTGTCTCATCGATAAATTCTTGTTAAAATTTCAATAAACTCAGCCAATCCGCCTTTGCCATAATACCCGCGCCGACACGAACAGGTGTTCTGTTTTTATTGTACCATACATTACACCAAAAGGCCATGTTTCTGATCTATGTGCATAGGCAAACCAATCGTTTGGGTGTTCCATTTAAATGTAATAGCAAAGAAGGCCTCCACTGTTCAGTGAAGATCTTCTTTGCTATTACTGGCGCCCTATTAGCGACGCGTCTCTTTATCTGCTGCCATCTTCCCCGGTCACAAAGACGCCGGACGCCGGAGTTCCTTTCCGACTACCATATCTTCGACAATTCGTCCGTTTACAACATGCTCGCTGATGATTCTTCCCACCGTCTCCGGTGTTACATTGCCATAGATGATGCGCGGTTCACCAGGACGCATAACATCTACAAGCACTTCCTTCTCACACATTCCGATACATCCGGTTTGGCGCACAGACACGTCTTTCAATTTGCGCCTGACAATCTCGTCTAAAATAACGGACATTACATCTCGTGCACCTGCAGCAATGCCACATGTACCCATACCGATAATAATCTGAGTACCACTGGTGTCCCTTATTTTGATCTGTTCCTGAAACTTCTTCTGCATGCTCTTTAGGTCTTCTATTGTCTTCACGCTCTGCACCTCCATAAAGATTCAGCTTAGCTCCCGACACCACGCGCTCAGCCAATTGCTCATCTCAATATATATTATGTAACTCGATTTTGTGAGGCAACAATTCCTGACCTTGCAAAATTCTTTCCAGCCTGCAGGAATTAGATAACTTTTACAGAAACAATTGTATATCGCTCATCAATGATGAGCGATATACAAGACCTATCAAATGAACAAGGAGTGACAGTATGAAAACCTTTCGCATTAAAACAGTTGACGCCTTTACCACCAAAGCCTTTAGCGGCAACCCCGCCGGGGTAATAACCGACGCGTCGGGACTTACTTCAGAGGAAATGCAAAAAATCGCCAATGAAATGAATCTGGTGGAAACAACATTTGTCTTCCCGCCCAAGGATGCCAGTGCGGATTTCTTAATCCGCTATTTCACGCCCCAAAGCGAAGTGGCGGTCGCCGGTCATCCGACAATCGCCACAATCCATGCCTTAATTGAAGAAGGAAAGATAAAGCTGACCGGTAAGCCGCACCAGGTCCGCATCGAAACCGGGGCCGGGGTGTTACCGGTTGATATTGCGGTTTCAGATACCGGCACCCCTATGATCACCATGACCATGGCGACCCCCAGATTTGAGAATGTTGGCCTGTCCCACGCCCAGTTGGCGGTCATGCTCGGAACCGACGCCAACAATGTCGATACCCGCTACCCCATCCAGAAAATGTACACAGGCATCTATTGGTTTGTGGCCCGCCTGACAACCCTGGAGGCCATCCAGAATCTGCGTCCCGATCTGGCGGCCATCGCCGAACTTAGCC
>Ga0316232_1001875_pt1 | contig 23913 bp, 24 predicted proteins | sample TBHtaG_FD_206006 | JGI IMG/M metagenome (GOLD analysis project Ga0316232, IMG submission 206006) | Freshwater microbial communities from Trout Bog Lake, Wisconsin, USA - TBH18025_13 | ecosystem: Environmental > Aquatic > Freshwater > Lake > Hypolimnion/Profundal zone | place: USA: Wisconsin... | reverse complement strand
CTCAGGCGCCCCGTATCCCCCATCGAAAGACCAGCCGTCCATCAGTGGCTTGGCTTCTTCAATCGACATCAGCTTGCCTTGGTGCTCTTGCTGAACTTTGTGGTCTTCCTCTTCTCCATATCCACCCCAACCGTACTCACCAAATACAATACCCTCTACGACTTCACCGTCCTCTAAGAAATTCATCAATTCATCGTATGCGTTCATAGGTTCTTTTTCTGGCGGTACAAAGTCATGCCCAAAGACTGGCTCACCCTCACCCTTTACTTCTGCCATTCCAAATTTATTCATTATTTCCCCTTGCTCGGATTTTGTCCGCAATGATTTCAGAGTAATTACGCTCTAACCCATCTGCGTATGAGTCAGCAATCTTTGCACACTCTTCACGTTCTTTTTCTGCTACCCAAAAAGCATACGCCTTAAAGTTTTCAAATCTGTGTGAATATTTATCTCCAACTTTATAAACAAGATCAGGGCCCAAGCCAGACCTTAATAAAAACTCATATATCTCTTCCATTTCTTCTCTAGTCATACTTTCCCCCTAGCCCGTATTTCGTCAGCAAGTGATTCGTCCAATGGCATAACCATCAAAGCACAAGCATCACGTTCTTTTTCTATTGCTTTATTTACTAATCGCAAAACTTCTTCATCGCAATCCATCAAACGCTTGAATGCGACAAGGTTTAATTGTTCTTTGTGAAATAATTTAATGTATTCATTTTGTGTCATTCTTGTCCCCTTGTTAACTTTTGCAACAAGTTCCTTTGGTTAATTTTTATATCAGCCCTAAGTTCAGCAGTTGATTTTTCTGCTACCAGTTTGGCAAAAGATAAAAGCTCTTCTGTAAAACAAACCCAATCATCTGATGTCATTGGTATTTTTTCAAAACCAGATTTTTCAGCCATCTCTATGATTTCTTCTTTAGTCATTGTTGCACCCATTCTTCTTTATCAATCCATGCGTCTAACATGGCATGGAGATTAGCTCTGTTTCTCTCCCCAACTGTTTGACCATTGCCTGTTTTTACTTTATCTGTAAACAATGATCCAAACCCAGTTTCAGTTGAAAATTGAATTTGATCGTCTGAGGTTTTAACAACAACAAAAGCAGTTTTTGCTATTGATCCAAAGCCATTCATTAAAACTATTTCTTTATTCATCGTTATTCCTTATAAAGACGGTGTAACCACATCTCCAACAGATCCAATGCAGCCGTGCCTCGGTCAGCTCCATCTCCCCCAATCCGCACCTGGGACATGAATTTTCTTCACTCATACTTTCTCCACAATAGGTCTAGCTTTCTTTTGCACAATCGTTTTATGGACCAAAGTCATGGCCAGTTCTACATCCTTTACGGTTGACGCCTCCAGCTGGGCATCATGGAGCTCCATGGCAAAATTAATTGCTTTGAGCTCTGGACCCTTCAGAATGAATTTATAAGTCCCTGCGCCCCGTTTAGCGCATTCGTAGAGGGCATCTTGTGCTGCTTTGATCTCTTTGTTGTATTCACTGCCAATGTCCAAGCTGGCCAAAGCTTCGGTAATGTTGAGCACAGTGATCATGACATCGATGTCTTCCCTTGTAGCCTGACCCAAACGCAAGGCATCCAGTGCAAAGTGGTTCTTGAGCTGCAAGGAAATGAGCGTATCTTTCATGCTAGCCAGGGGTTGGAACCCTGACTTCACATAATTCATGGTGTCCAATATGACCCCTTTGGGGCGATATTTAGAACGCTTTCTCATTTGAGCTTCCTTTCAATGGCTCGAGCAAAGTCAACCACACCAGAGACAAAAGGTTTACCGCCAGCGCTCATGATGAAGAGATACTGCTGGGCCAGCTGGTTGATCTCATCAAAGTTCAGGGAGGAAACCTTATCTTCACTCACAGGGGATGGACCCAGCTTGTTATTGATCTGGCTTAATAACTCAAGTGCTTTGTCTTCAAATTCAGTCATTTGCGTCTCCATATCCACCGAACCATCCTTCCTTGAAACCCTCGCTGAATGCGTGGTAGTGTGCTGCCCAAACCAACAAACGCTCCCGATCATTCAGTTCATAATCTTTTTGCAATTTGGTCTGGCGGTCGGCAAAGTCAATCGAATGTTTGTGCAGTGTGTCAATTGTTTTTTCTTTAACTTCATCTTCAGTCATTTTTCTTTCTCCTTTTAATAGCAGGTAAACCCACTTCTTCAGGCTCTAAAGCCTCCATGAGAGCATCTGCATACTCCACTGAGGCATTGGTGACCATAGAGAGTGGTGCAGCTCCTCCAAATGCCAGCAGACCGTTCATGGCAAACATGGACGCCAGCATGCGGAAGTTCTCACGGTCCTCATCGGTCATAGTTTTCTCGCTTTCATCATTTCATCTGCCAATGTGTATGCATCTAATGCAATAACACTTGCTGGCACATTTTCATAATCAGGACGGCTATTCATTGACTGCATAGCAAGACCAGCAAACCAATCTCTCAAGTCCATGCCCAATTCATCTGAATTCATTGTTTCTGGGTGTGTGGGAAATGCTTTCATTAGTGCACCTTTTTAAGTAAAGCTTTCAATCTTGATTTAGCACTTCTAAAGGTTTTAGTAAATGCATAAACCGCCTTTTCTTCTTCCATGCCCATCTCGACTGCAATGGTGCTGAGCACCACGGCCACGCCAGAGAGGACCACGTTGGCCTCTAAATGGCCTTTGTTTTTGAGCAACTCAAATATCTCAAAAGCCAGCTCCATACTTGGATCTTTTTCACTCATCTGATCTCCAATTCTGCAATTCGTTCTGACAGGATATAACCCAAGTCCTTGCCTTTGATGGCAATCATTTGGGCCTCTTGGCAGTCATAAATGACCTTTGCAGCATCTTTTATGGCTTTGTTGTAACCACTGGTGTACGCATCATTACCATCAATGATCATGGCGATTGCATCCCTGATCAGGATGGACGCCTTGCGTTCCTTGGCCGTCTCTTTGAGCTTGTCATAGAGATTCCTTGGAAGATATACCGAATAAGGTATTAGTTTCTTTGCTTCCATTCTGCGTATTCCCCGTATAGTCTGTCCAATAAAATCTGAGCTTCTCGGTTCGTTTTCAGATCCGATCTGCTTTGGATGTGTAAATAATTGCGTATGTACTCAACCGCATGCTCTTCACCTTCATCAAAGATTTGTTCTTCTGAGTAAAGGAACCTCCAGAATTCTGGATCTCTACCAAGTAGGCCAGCAATCCTGATAGCTCTATCCCCAGCAAACTCCTCTTGTTTGTCCATGGGCATCTCGTTTGAGGCAAGACGCACCATGACACATTGATACCTGGCCCCCACAAAATCCCTCAAAAGGTCCTCTGGGATTTCGTCAGGGTGCAGAGATAGCGTCAGCACATAGCCAGTTTTGTCCTGTTTGAGGGCAACTTTAACGGCTTCGAACTGAAGAGTTTTCATCAATTCTCCCAAGGATCAGCTGACTCTTTGACGTAAGGCTCAGAGGCTGAGAGTGACATGTACTTTTTGCCAGCTGAAGACTCTTTCTTCCAAGCTGCAATCTGTACTTTGATGAGGTTTCCCTTGGACTTGGTGATCAAGTTTTCTAGGAAAGCTTTATCAAGATGTACGTCACCACGAAAATCAGGATGATTGTCCGTTTTCTTAATGTTTGGAAATAAAGCTCCAGTGTTTGGTTTCTGTTCATAGGCCATGTTTAATCCTTCTTAAGTTTGGTTTTCACTTCTGTAAATCTAACCATCATCTCTTTAAAGAAAATGGCATCCGCTGCTTTGACGGTATCAAAAAGAACCTTGTTCTTCTTAAATATCATCATCACATCCTCTTGGTTCGCACATGTGTCGAGCAATATGTACGATGCATCTCTGACCAAATTCAGCCACTCGGTGATGTCTGAACCTTCTGGAATGGGATCGATCACGATTTGGTACTCACCAGGTTGGCCCACAATCTTTTTGGGAGCTGAGTCAATCTTGATCACTGGCTTTTCTTCTGGCTTCTTCTCCACGGGTGGAGCTGAGTCGATGGGATCACTCTCTGTGAGCTCGAGGGCCGTCATCCAAAGGTAGCGTCTTTGGTAGCTCTCAACCGCTCCAAGGTTTTGAATGTCGTGGGCTCCCTTAAGTGAGGCCGTGGCCATTGGGGAAGTAATGACAATCATCGTGCCATCGTCAATGTCTGTGATCTGTAGCGTGGCATATTCGTTGGTAAAGGACACAACACCACAAAGTTTGTGCTTAAGGAATAGATCCATGGTGGCTGGCATAAAGTCACCCAGCTCAAAGTAACGGTAGCCAGCGAACTTATTGATTCCTGACTTCTCCAGCTTGGTTCGCATCAGGTCACACCTGACATGCATTAGTTTTCCATGTACGCTCATACTTGTTCCTTTAGGTAGTTTTGATATTGATTGCACCAAGTGGATACTGGGCAATAGGTTGCACATCGAGTTCGCTCACCTTTGCGAATCTCAACATAGAATTTCTCTTTGGGCTTATCCTTTTTCAGCTCTTCCACGGCCAAATCTGCCTCATGCTGGCTTGGCATGACGTACTTGGCCCTGACGTTGTTTTCCTTCATAACGGCATAAGTGGCTGGCTTTTCCCACATCTCTTGAGGGGTACAGTCAGGCAGATCCCCATCGGTTTCAAGGGCAAAGTCAAACTCACTGTGCAAGGCAATGCGCTCTGAAACAAAGCGCTCACGTTCTTCAAAAGGCCAGAGCTTGATCTCCACCTCTTTAATAGGAGCCTCTGGGTAATCCACTTTGGTATCAACTTCCCTGGCTTTCCAATCTCTCAAGATGGCCACAATGCCAAGGTCTGTAACAGGGATCTTCTTGACCTTTTCCACCAACCAAGCATAGATATTGAGCTGGTATTCCCACTCAATCTTTTCGTTCATCACGGCCCAAACAGAAGTAGTTTTGTAATCCTTGATGGAGATGCCGCCTTCATTGGTGATCTGAAGATCAATCGCACCAGAGATATGCCAGCCATCGAGCTCAGCATGAATGCGTTGCTCAACAACATGGTTGTCATCCTTGCCATGCTCAAGGATGTTGTGTACGGCAGACCCAAAGAGGGACCAAACCATCTCGGATACGTCTTGCTCGATCATGTCATCGAACTTCTTGGACAAAGCCACAATCTTGGGGCTGTTGATCAGCTGGGTCACAGACAAGTTGGCCTTGCCCTTGGAGTAGGTTGGACGCTCCAAGACATTGACAATCGTTTGAGGTATGTTGAATTTATTGGTAAGCTTCATTGGAATACAAAGGTGTAAAAGAATGTGAAAATAACGAGAGTGGAATAAACAAAATAGCCCATGCGTTGCTTCTTTTGGCGTTTAAGATTCTCGGTGGTGGTGATCAAAGCCTCTTGGAGGCGGATCATGTCTGGATCATCGATGGGCATTCTGATACCATTTTCACGGTGACGAATACCAATCTGCAAACCAGACTTGGTGGTGTAAGGTGATTTCATTTGATTTCCTAGCAGTTAATCGGAATTCAGTGTCTCATAAAAAGGAAAGGCATGTCAATAGGTTGTACCCATCTTTATTCATCTGTTGTAAAATGTCACTGTTGCACACGCAACAGTGAGAATCTCTAATCAAATCAAGTACTTATGAAAAATCACTCTGTTTATTTACCTTGGCCTCCCAAAGAATTGTCTCCAAATGCCAAATTACATTGGGCAAAAAAGATGAAATTTAAGAAGTCTTACCGTGAAATATGCTGGGCTTTGACGCTGGAGGCACAGCTCATCGCTCCAAAAGACGGGAGGTTTCCTGTGAAGATCACGTTCTATCCACCAGATAAACGGCACAGGGATGCTGACAACATGATTGCCAGTATGAAAGCAGGGTTTGATGGTGTTGCAGATGCTCTGAAAGTGGACGATAAATTGTTTCGTCCCACCTTTGTATTCTCAGATGAAGTAAAGGGAATGGTTAAATTTGAGATAGAATTCCCAAGTCAAGATGCAGTTGCTTGACTTTGAGGTTTTTAGGGGGCGTTGGCCCCCTATTTTTTATAACCCAGCCCTCAATCGCATTTGATTGATGTCTTTGAGAGCCTCATTTTTCTTCTGCTGCATCTCAGTTCTCTGACGCAACTTCTCAGCTGGCGTGTCATTCGAGACATCAATCCTACGGATATTGGCATCGATGGTCTTGAGCGTAGACTCCAAGGCCGTCACATAGCCATGAGCCTTGACCAATCCCTCATGCTCTTGCAGGATCTTATCGGCCTGTGGATCATGTCTTGCCTTGAGCAGCATAAAGTCCTTGTAAAACTCATCAGAACGGGTTTTGAGATCATAAAAGCGCTCTTCCCTACCTCTGGGTACAGGAGACATCATAAGCTGTCCAAAGAGCGGATTTTGGCTTGCTGTGCGCTCTGGATGATCGCTGGTGAATACATCACTGAACTCCATGGTGATCATGCCAACCGTACCAAATAAACCTCTGACCAAGTGATCGGCCTCGATGGGGTTCAATCCTCCAAAAGTCAAGGAGCTGATCAACTTACCCAAGTTCGATGTAGAGCTGTTGTATTGGAGGAAAGGACTCAATCCCTCCAAACCTTTTGGTGTCACGGTCCTGCCAGTGAAGAAGTCATGGTTCAGGGCAATCTCTACAGGCGTTTTGACTCCACCAGGTATCAGCTGTGAGGGACCAAGCAAAGCATCTGTGGCCGCAGTAGTCAAAGCTTTTCTAAGCCGTGTGGCATCCATTTCTGAGGCCGTGCCAAGTCTGGTGATGTAGTTGTAGACCAACTCAGGAATGGCCTTGTAAATGAAGGCATAAGACGTATAACTTGGGATCTTCATGTCTCCGATCACAAAGTTACGAATCTTGGTTTGGTCATCTAACTTCTCATAGTCATCGTCACCGCCATTGAGCATGCAATACAAGAGTGTTGCGGCCGTGAATGCGGCAGTGGCTTGATAGAACCTAGCCACATTTTGGGCTCTTGACTTACCTGTGAGCTGACCACCAACAAGCGATCTACCCAGCAAATCAATCTGATTGGCAGCAGTTCCCAAGAACGCAGTGGTTCTGGTCAAAGCCTGGGCGGTGCGTCCACTACCTCTTCTCATGTGGTCCATGATCGCATTGGCTTGAAAGACAGCAGTCATCTCATTGCCAGTTCTTTTTAGAACCTCGGCATAGATGGCACGTTTCTGGGCCAACTCAGACGCATCGGCCACATGGTCAATGGCTTTGTGGATGAGTGGAATGATGGATTGATAGTTGTATCTACCGATCTCTTTGGACCTGCGGAGCTCACGTTCAGCCGTTCTGGCAGACGTTTGCCATGCACCAATACCATAGGAGTGCAGGATCTGCACCACTGGATCACGTGGATTGAGGGCCTTGAAGAAGCTTCCCATGACCTTGCCTACAAAGATCAAAGGATGTTTAACCCCAGTGATGGCTGCAGCTGTGGGTGCATCTTTCCACACCTGATAGGCTTGGAAAACAGGGTTAAACGTGATGCCGTAGCGTAGCAACTGGGCCAGCTTGGCCAGTGTATCGATCATGGGGATATCTAAAGTCTCCATGCCAATCACAGACTCAGCAATCAAAGGATCCTTGAACTCAATGATCAAGCGTTTGCCGTTCACCAATATATTGGTGCGGATGGCTCCATCTTGAGTCACACCTTCTTTAGGGAACACGGCCAGCTTGCCATTTTGTTTGCGTGTGGCATATTCCTTGGCGATTCTCAAGGCGGCAAAGTTCTTCATCGCATTGCGGCCCATCATCATGACGTTGTAAGTCATGTTGTCAACCACGTTATCGATGTCTTTATCGACTTCACCCTTCTTGAACTTGCGCTCTTTACCCACATTGGTAAGGCCACGGATGTTGCCAGAGGGAGCATGGAGCTCTTCAGCATCATCTTGGAGGCGGAACCATGGCACATAATCCTTGATTTCTTTCAAGTGCTCAGCCCTGCGTTGGCTCATCACGCCACCAAATGCCATGTTATCGAGCATGTTGTGGTTGACAGCAGTCCAGTTCTTCATCATCTCTTTGAGTTCGGGGAACTCTTTATCTTTAGAAATGAATTGGTCTACGGCATCGTCATCCACCACGGCCAGCTCATAAACATGGCCACGGTGATCGGTGATCTCTTGCTTGATCACATTGCCATCGTCATCCTTTTGCAGGAAATAACTTGGGATTTTCTCGTAGGCTTTCAAAATGCCATCGTAGTTGCGTTGTGCGGTTTCAATATCCTCACCCGAGTCCACGGCATCTTGGAGCTCTGCATCACGGTTGAGCATCTCATTTTGGATGCTACGAGTTCTCTTGGCGTTGAAATAGGTATTGATCAGGGTTGATCCTGTCTCTTTACCCAACATCTTGTAGAGCTTGCTCTCGAGCTGGAAGACATTCTTCATGGAATGATCGTCAGCCACAGATTGGAACATCTGAGTCTTGGGGTTGTATTCCAACTTACCATTCATCATCACGTTACCCATGACATGGGAGGCGTGTAAAGCATTGGTTAACGCAACAACTGCAATGGCTTCGTTTTGATCGTTGACCAGCTGGCCTTTGTAACGCTTGAACTCAGCACTCTCCAGTCCTGTACCAAAGAAGACGTTCTTGTTTCTGAAGTGGATCAGCTTGTCATAGGATCCGCTCAGCATGCGAACTGCTTCTTCAGTTGGATTGTCGATGAAGTCATCAAAGACTTGCTTGGTTTCGGTCCAGCTGGCCGCCAACCTATCTCTTAATGAGCTGTCATCGTGGTAACGAGTTGGAGGAATCTCAAACTGTTTGAACTCATTATCGAGCTCATTAACGGCTTTCTGATCGATGTTGGCAAACTGGTACTCATTGCCCTTACCTCTCTCGAGATAGTCCACCAGCATGCGTTTGCTGGCCCCACGATCCATCTCGCCCTTGAAGATCTTGTCAAAAGCCTTGTGGACGCCATAGCGGTTGTCAAATCCAAAGACGCTCTTCAAAGCCTCAAAGAGCTTTTGAATGGCACGTTTGAAGTTCTCCCAGCGTCCACCTAACTTCTGGTTAAATAATTTCTCAGCATTGACCGCCCAAAACTCAGATGGGTTGAGATACTGATACACGGAGTAATCAGGCAAAAGGTCGATAGCCGTTTGATAATTGTCATTGGTCGGATGATTGACAAAGTCTATGACTGCATCAAAGTATTTCTTGTGCTTGTCATCTTTAAACTTCTCAATTGCCTTGATGAGCGACTTGGCCCAATTATCGACCACGGTTTGGTACACATCATCGGGCATCATCTGCTCGAGTGAGTGCATCAACTCATGGCGCAGAGTGGTAGGATTTGTAACGCCAGAAGTGTTCTTGTAAAGGGTAACGATACGGGAGAACGGTGCAAAATTACCAGATGCTGCACCACTCTTTCTTTCTTTAATGCTCAGTTTCAAGCCATCCAATATTTTTGGATACTTGGCATAAATGGTCTTGAGTACTTCTAAAACCTCTTCAGACATCTGATATTTTTTATCAGGATACCTTTGGGCCATTAGAAGTTCTTTGTCAGCTCTAGCCAAGAATGCTTCTGGGCTATCGATCCTGGCCTTGAGTTGTTGCTTGATCTTAGATGTCTCAGTGCGCTCAGCCAGCATTTCAGCGGCTGCTCTTTGCGTATTGATATTAGCTTCACCTTTGGCAAGAGTACGCAACAGCTTTGTCAAGGACCGCTTGACAGTGGCGGAACGCTCAGCTGTTTCATTCTTGATGTCTTGGCGCATCTTCTCAATATTTTCATCATCCAAGTTATTGGTGAAGTTGTTGAAGAACGTCTTCTCGGATGTTTCTTTCTTGAGTCTTTGACGTTCTTTGTTGATTTCAGCCTGTGTTCTTTGGGGGAAGAACTCTTCCTCTTTCCCTACCAAATCAGCTCTAGCCACCTGCGTAGCGTTGGGAACAGTCTCTGTGACCGTCTTGGTCTTGGGTTTAACGGTGACACGGGTCAGATCTTTATTGGGAACCGTGTTGTGGATGAACGCATCCACCAATGCTGGGTTATCAGGAACCACAAACATCTTGGACTGATCCATCTTCACGTTATCGATGGACTGCATCAACTCAGGTTTGCCATTGATACAACCATGGGAATAGCGTGAATCAGCAGGACCTTCTTTGGTGAGCGCATTCAGTCTTGCTTTTCCGTCACTCTCTTTTGTATATACAGTGTGGAATATGGCGGCAGACCAGCCCTCTTCTACATTGCCTACGGTGTAGATGGTTCTACCATCGTAGTCCTTCATGTTGCCTTTTTCGGCCGTCAGATTGAATAGACCAGCTGGCGTGATGCGGTTTTGGACAAAGTCTGTACCGCCAACATAGAAGTCACCCGTAGCCTTACCCAAAAGGATCTTGCTTTGAGTTACCAAACTGCCATCAGGATTAAACACGTATGCAGTGGCTGTAGGCTTGTCAATGATCGTGAAGTACTTATCCCCTGTCATGGTGGGCTGGAGCTCTTCATAGGCCCGTTTAGCGCCTTCTGACATGCCTTTGACTTCAGCAGGGACTGTGGCCCTAACCTGCACCGTTCTCTCAACGGTCTTGGTGGGCATCAACACCACTGCGCTTGGGCTCATGTAGCTGGGATTGAGGATAATCGCCACGGCCAATACGCCAGCTTGGATCTTTTGCAGGATGTTGCGAATGGCCTTGTCGATGACATCGATGCCATGGTTGGTCATCTTGATGATGTCTTCACTCAAGCGTCTGACAAACTCGCTTGTGTTTCTTCCAGCATCGTAATGAGACTCAAGCGTTCCAAGTTCTTCCTCAGAAAGCTTGCTCACCTCGTAACTCAAAAGCTTTTGATTGGTGATGTCTCTGACCTCTCCCTCGATGATGTTTGACTCATCCACCAAGCCTTGAGGACCAAATCTTTGCAGGATCACACCAGGATCTTCTGCCTCAAATAGCGCATCGTTGATGGCCTGTTGGCGAGTTTTACCCTTGGCAATGCCGTTTAGGATGGAAGATCTGATTTTGCTGGCATCTGCCGTGACCTTGGTATCAGGTGAATTCTCAGCAACAATCTTGATGATCGGAGCCAGTTTTGAATCAGCTGCCGCACCCAAGAAGTGAATCTCTTGTGGCTTGGACTCGAGCAGGAACTTGGCCAGATCATCTTTGCTAACTGCCTCTTCATTAGAGGGAATGCCAACGATGAAGTTGTTTGTGCCTAGATCATCAACGATCTGATCGTAGGCTTGGGAAAGCGTTAGAGCGCCCTTTTGGAGAGGGATCAGGGGCTGACTTAATTGTCCGTTGATTTCAACCTGTATCCAATTGCGGTGCTTTTTGATAAGGTCCAAAGACGCCTTTTGGTCACCCACCACATCGGGCATGACGAATATAGGGCGAGGATAGTCTTGTTCCTCTGCCTCATTGGCATCGCTGATTGCTTGGGTAATGGCATCGTATTTTTCAAGGATTTTATCGAAATCAAGAGGCTTAACTTCTTTACCTTGTATGATTTGTTTAAAATTACTGAATGCGCCAGAGTCTACAAAGACAGGCACTTTCCAATTGATAACAGCGTTTGCGATTTGATCAATGGCATTTTTGGAGAGCAGACCAATATCTACACCCACGCCATAGTTGTGGTGACCAGCTCGAGCAAAGGATCCATTGGATAGATCTGACAAGCCAGACATGCCAGAGGCAAAGCGAACCATTTCGGTCTTGATCTTTTTTTCATCCTTGCCAACTTCAGCTGGAGGTGTTTTCTCTTTAGGAGCCTCGGTTATCTTTTTACCTTTGCTGTCGTAGTATTTTGGGGATACCTCATAAGCAAATTTGTTGGATGTGAAGAGTCTCTCACTTGGATCAGAGTTATCCAAAAGCCCCATCTCAACCGCTTTCTTGAACATGGCATTGCCGTGCTTGGCAATGAAATCAGAAACTTTAACAGGACCCACAGAGGTCCAAGAGTTCTTTTTATATGCCGTGTCTTTGATGGCATCAACAATTTTTTCCTCGTCAGAGACAACGGCCTTCTTGGGCTTGGCCGCTTTCCTAGCCTCAACCCTTTCCTTGCTCAGCTGAGTCTTGGTCTTGGGCTCGATACCAAGCTTCTTGTTGATCATGTTCACCACATACAAAGGCACAACACCCTCTGGCATGTTGGGTAATGCTTCAGCAATTCTCTTGGCATCTTCTGTGGTAACGTAGCCTTCCTTCAAATACTTAGCCAGTTGTGGCTGACTCATGCGGATGACTGTATCAAAAATGGCCTTGAATCGTTCCTCTTTCTCTCGCTCTTGATTTTTTCTGACCGTCTCAGTCGCTTGCACCGATTCTCTGTGAGTTGCAATGGCTTCTTGTTTCTCTTGTTCAGATTTAAGTTTTTGGACTTCTTCATCAAAAGTCTCAGGATTCTTATTGAACAAGTTAAGCTTTGCCGTTTGATCAGCATTGAACTTGATATCGCTTAAGTTGACATCTTTGTTTTTGGCATACTCAAGTGCTGCTTGCATATCATTCTCATCGATGAGATGCTTGATGGCTGCTTCAGCACTGCCACTGTAGACAGGAGGATTTGCAAGGCGAGTTGGACCACGCAACGAAGTAGCTGAAACCAGCTTCTTCTTCATGTCCTCGAGTCGCTCTACATTGTTCTTGACCTTGAACGTGCCGTCACCTGGCACATTGATCTTGATGAAAGCATCAGGATGAGCAGGGTCCCAATCCTTTGCTGTCTTGAATGGAGATTCAGCAATCGCTTTGTTGAACTGTTTGGTAATTGCTTCTTTGATCTTCTTGACGTCAACGGTTGACTCAGCCTTTTGAATAGACTTTTGTATCGTTGGTGCTTTTACAGGCTCACTCTTCTTTCCCTCGATGTGGGCTTCTTTCTTGGCCTGTTGACGCTCTTTGTTGGTTTTTATTTTTCCTTCTTTGGTCAATCTTGGATCAATAGAATCAAGCCAAGCCAAAGCTTTTTTATCGTCATAAGTATTTGCAACTTCACGAGCTACATCAATTTGGTGATTTAACGCATCTTGTTTGGTTGGATATATCGTAGAGAAAATACTTGGTGCATATCCACGGCCACCATTATTTGACATTATTAAAAGGCCACCAACCCAGCCACCATTGAATGGAGCTGTACTTAATTCCAGAGAAGACGCAAATCCCTTTTTGAATGGAGGTGCTTGAATCTTTTCTTCTTTAGATTTAACGTCTTCATTGATAGCTTGTAAAAAACTATCTTCTTGTGAACGGCCACTTTCTGGTTCGTAAGTTTCCATGATCTCATGGAACTTAGACAAAACATCTGGATCAGTTGAGTCAACCTTTTGACCTTCTGGGATGACAGGAACATCCTTCGCTTGAGAATGCTTTGGTAGCTCTTCTTTGGGTTCTTCTACAGTAGTCTCAGGTTTATGGACTTCTTCGTTCTTAGAGATAACGCCAAGCTTTTTACCAGCATCAAAGATCTGTTTTTTCTCTTCTTCACTGATGGATGTATCGTCAGCAATCAATTGCCTAAAGTCTGCGTTTCCTAAGTCAGCAGGAATAAAAGGCCAGTTTTCATTCCAACCAGCTCGTTTCTGTTCTTCCCTAGCCAATTGATTAACGATGCTAGGTTTCTTGGGTTCTTCTTTTGGAACAACCAACAATTGATCAGGTGTAAATCCTTTTAGATCATCAATGTTTTTGATTAATACAGGATTTTCTTCATCTTGCTCATGGAATCCATAAACGGTATCACCATCACTGTGAGCTTTTTCTGCTTCTTGTTTTGTTTGAACAGGCTCTCCCTTGTCCGCAATTTCCTCAAGAGTATGAGGAGTTGGTTGGGCAACTTCTTCAGTGGGTAAAGCCTCAACTGGTGGGGCAACGCTCACTGGTGCTTGTGGAGCAACCTGTTTGATGAGGTTCTCGATCAGCTGTTTCTTCTTGGGATCTTTGGTATCCCTGAGTACATTCTCAGCAGGATGGTCATAGAACTCACCAGCCAGCATGATTTGGCCATTGGGTTTGGTGATGACGCTATCAGGGTGCAGAACGATCTTATCCTTCTCGCCATCTACTGGTGAGGTATATTCAATGACCGTGCCTTGAGGAGCCGCTTTAGGGGCTTTAGGCATTTGAGGCGCTTCTACCTTTGGCGCTTCAGCCTTGAATGGCATCAAGTCTTCTGCATCAAACTCAGTCTCAGACAAAGGAGCATTCTTAATCGGTGCAGGAGTTGGCGCAGTAGGAGCCTCTGGGGTAGCCGTAGGAGGTGGAGTAATCTTTGCTTGCTGTTCTCTCTTTTCACGATAAGTTGCGGCCGCCTCAAGAGGTGTTCCTGCAATCTCACCAATGGCCTCTTCAGCAATCGCTCTAGGATCAACAGGCTGGTTGCTGGCAAAAGAACCCAAGCCCTCACCTGCTGCACCATAAAACGCCTGTTTAGGAACCTCTTTGATCACATCTTTGGCAGTCTCTTTGATGGCATGCTTGACAGAACCATCAAACATTTTCTCTGCCAAATGACCAGCCGAGTTGAGTGATGCCGCATCAAATAGAGCAATGATGCCAGACTTGACCATGGCCTTGTTGTTGGCCTCTTCATGGCTAAATCCCTGCGCTCTGAGGTCTGCATACTCATTTCCATATTCCATGGAATAGGATGCATAACCACCAGAGGCAATGGCTCCACGAGCTCCAGCAGCACCACCAAGTTTAGCGGCAATGGCAAAGCCAATACTCTGAGGAAGACTGCTCAATCCTACGTTAAGTGCGTACTGTGGGAACTCATCCAAGTGCTTGATGTACTGCTCACCAATCAGCTTGGTTTGCTCCCACGTGGATGCGTTCTTAAAGTCTGGTGTGCTCTGTATAGCATTGATCTTCGTGGCCAAAGGATCTTGACCATACTTCTTTTGAATGGCCTCAATGTTGGCTTGGGTCTGCTGTATTTGACCCAAATGCTCGTTGAGCTTGGCTTGGTCCCTGAGTAACCTTGCTCGCTCTTCTGGGGGTGCACCTTCAAATGCAGGGCCATACTTCTTCTGTGCCGCCTCTTGGATCGGCATCATGTCACTGATCTTGGCTTCATTGAAAATGTTGGACGCACTCTCAAGGCCAGTGGCTAAAGCACCAATGGTGGGTGAAGGATTCTGTGGTGTGGGTGGTGCAGCCAGCCCTTCCATGTAAAAGGGGCTCAGCGTCTTAGCAAGACTCTGCTGAATGATATCCGCAACACCTGTGGAAGGAGCCTCAACTCCTACAGGGTGTGGTGCATTAGGAATAATTTGATTCTGAATCGCACTCGAAATCTGATCAGGAGTCATCGAATCAGGAAAGTTAACTACCCCGACATTTGGAATGCTGACTTGTGGCATATTATTGAGCTGTTACTAGTGCACCTTTTCCGCCATTGGCACTGGGGTCCCAATGGAGCTGAGCTGTTGGAGCAGTTGGCATTGATGGGTTTGATCCACCAAACGCTCCTCCAACACTTGAAGCCATTCTACTCATAATACTAGGATCTGGGGGAGCGGCAGGAGCTGGAGCAGGTGCAGTACGTACCTCTGGTGGGGTAGTCATACCCAGCAAGCTTCTTGTTTTCTCAGGCATGGCCTCCCAGGCTTGTCTACGAGCTTGATCGTACAAATAGTCAGGATGATTTTGGAACAAGAATGCATTCTTTTCTTGTGTAGCCAAGTCTCTGAATAAGCGTTCCACATTAGAAGAATAGCTGGCCGATGCAGAGTTGATCAGTGCCGCTTCTTTGGCATCCAATCCTGCTTGTCTGGTAGCGTTCACTTGTGCCGCTCCAAGTCGTTTATTGGCCTCTGATGCGGCTGCTTGACCGATCACTCCTGTCAATGCATCTCTACGAGCTTGGTCGGCTTTTGCACTTTCCAAGGTCTGTTGCATCATGAGCTTTCTGTCTGCCTCATTCTGCAATCCTTGTTTAGACATAAAGTCAAGGCTAGAAAGACCAGATCGGCCAATATTGCTTACAAGTTGATTGAACGCATTGCCAGGTTGTCCAGCTGGTGCATTCATCAAACCAAGACCCAAGCGAGTCAATGCTTCTGGTCCCATGGCCGCTTTGCGCTCATCGATGCCTTTTTGAAGACTTGCAATTTGGTCGGCTGTCTTTGCGCCAACCGTATTTTTATTGCTCATCTCATCCATCATTCGGGCCGCAAACAGCTTGTCAAAGTTTACAGATCCGTCTTTTGGATTGAGAAAATCCTTCATGTCAAAGGTGTCTGGTGTTCTGTCTTTGACGTCACTGGGGCCTTCACCAGCGAAAGCAATGATGCCACCGCCAGCAAAGTTAGCCATATTGCCTGTTCCTATTGCTCCCACACCAGCACGATTCTGAGGTGCTTGTGCCATGGACTCAGGTGTGGGTAAGGGCTGAGACATCACTTCTTTGGCCTGTGGATTGCTATCCATGTAGCCATGCAACTGCTCCAATCCTTGGGCCACCATCTTGGCTTGGGGGCTAGATGCTGGGCTTTGACCAACCTGCTGTAATTGCTGATTGCTCATCATGTTCATGGGGATAGCACCACCAGGAGCGTAGCCTTTGATCTTTCCACCTTTGGCTTTGGTCGCTTGGTTGTACATAGCCGTTGCACCCAATCCAGCCGTACCCAAACCAGCCAATTGAGAAATTGCACTAGGAGCAGCTTGGTACATCGATGTCGAGCTCTGTTGCATGGGCAGACCACGCAACATCGAGTTCAGCATACCCAATTGCATGAACGGATACTGTTGGGCCGTGGCATAGTTCTGAATGGCCTGATTGATAATGTTCTGTTGATTAGCCTGTTGTTGTCCACCATAGGTGTTTTGGAGATTAGCAATGCCTTGTTGGGCCGCTAAGTTCTGTCCACCGATGCCGGCCAACTGATTGGCCATAGCACCTTGCTGACCTGCTGTTCCAGCTTGTCCTTGCAGTGCCGCCAATTGATTTTGATATGCGGCTTCTTGGCCTTGTAAAGCACCTTGTTGACCTTGCAATGCGGCCAACTGTTGTTGCTGTCCTTGTAAACCAAGGTTGGCTCCAAACTGCTGAGCTTGTTGAGCATTCTGAAACCCTGTGTTCATGCCTTGTTGGATGATTTGATTCTGAGCCATCATCTGATTTTGCTGGTTCAAGCCAGCCATCAAAGCCTCACGAGATCCACCAAATGCACCGTTTTGAGTGGCCTGTGCTTGCTCTTGTGCGCCCAGCTGACCATACTGCTGGTTCGCCAAGTTCAGTTGCGGTTGCAATGAAGCCTGTAAATAAGGGTTCATGTATTGATTGATACCACCAGCACTGCTGGGATTGGCATAAGCGTTTTGGTAGTTTGCCCCAGCCTGACCCATGGTATTGCCTAAGTTTCCATAGGAAGAACCCAAGCCACCAATCTGTTGGCCTACGTTACCCATTTGGTTGCCCAAGCCACCCATCTCCGTGCCGATTCCACCAAGCGCACCATACGCATTCTGCGTACCTTGGCTTGCCATTCCATACTCTGCTGGCATTTGCATATTGGCCGCAGTGGATTGAGCCTGTTGTTGCAGGGGACTAAAGCTGGCTACGTAATCTTGAGGATTGGTGCTGTATGGGTTATAGGCATTGAACCCTGTCATTGATGGATTGAAAATCTGAGATTGTGCCGCATTAAGCATATTGCTCACATAAGGCTGTGCATAGTCAGGAATATTGGTATTGGTGACTGTTGTAGATGTAGGTCCAGAAGAGCCACCGCCACCGTAAATCATTCCACCGCCAGCTTTGCGTTGGGTGACACAGTCTCCTAGGGGTTCACCTAGGGCATATAATTGGCGTTTTGAATAATACATATTTGTCCTTACAACATTTTCGAAAATACTTTATCAGTCCATTTGTAATCTAAATACTCAAACAATCTTGAATTATCCATGTGCACTTTGGTATGCATGATGATACGATTCACGCCAATTCTCTTCAATGCATACTCAGCATATTGGAATAACTTAATCCCAATACGGCCTTTGCGATACTCTTTTTTAACAAAATAAATATCTTCAAAAGCCGTTTTGCAATCCTTGTAATGAATGTGTGGCTGAATAAAGAACACGATGTATCCTATTAACTCGCCATCATTCCTACAAGTGATCGTCCTCAATAAGCCAGCATCTCCAATCCTACGATATGCATCGTAATCAGGGTTAAGCGGAAAATCTTTTGTTACACATAACTCTTCATAATGCTCGGGAAAGACACGCTCAAACTCATCCAAGAAGTCTAATCCGTTGACATCTTCATAAACAATCATGAAGAAACAGCACCTAAACCAGCTTGAGGGGCTTGAGAAGGTTGAGATTGACCCCAACCGCCCCAGCCATGATGCCAATTATCATTTCCACCACCCCAGCCTTGATACTGCTGTTGTGGTCCGCCATAAGGTCCTTGGAAGGGTGGAGGTGGAGTTTGCCCTGGTGTGTTTGGACCAGTTGTACTAAAGTTCTGTTGTTGCTGTGGCTGTTGGGATTGTTGAGCCCATGGAGGTGGACCCCAGTTTTGTTGTTGTTGGGCCCATGGTGGAGGACCATAACTTTGTTGCTGATATGGGGACTGCATTGCATAAGGACTACCATATGAACCACCATAAGGAGACATCATGCCACCAAAGCCTTGCATGGGACTAGACTGCAAACCATAAGGTACATTAGGGTTAACACCAGTTCCTTTTGGAGTATATGGATTACCTATTGATTGTTGAGTTGGCAAAGATCCTGCCATACCGTTTACTGCACCGCCCATATTAGCTCCTTAAGCTGGTAAATATTTGTACGCTTTGGTATCAGCTGCGATGTTCTTGGTTCCCAATCGCTTGGCTTTGATACGATCCATCATTTCATAAAGACGCTTAGCACCTGCATCTGTTGAGCCATTGCCCAATTCTGACACAATTCTTGCTGGAATGACAAACTCTCCATCGGCCAAACGAGCTGGTTGCTTACCGCTGATCGATGCTGGTATGGAGTCTGATACGCCATCGCCTGGTCCTTTGAGCAGGTGACCGCCATCAGAGTAACCACCTAAGTCAGACATAGGGCTACCGCCAGTGGCGTAGTGATGCCTGAAAGGAAGACCACCTTGGGCAAACATATACGGCTCGGGACGTTGATATCCTCGGTGTCCCATATCTCCTGCGGCAGGAGCTCTTTCCCTGTTTGCATGAGCCAAATCTGCTGATTCATTTGGGTTTAAATCTTGGGTATAAGTAGCAGCCATTACAGCAGGAGTTGCTCTTAATGAAGCTAAATTTTGAGCAAGGTTATAAGCGGCTTCTGGCATAGATCCAGATGTTCCTGCTTGATATGCGCCTTGCATATTTGCAAGTTGTTTAACCACATCACCAGCCGCATAATGCATTAAACCTCCATGAGCCATGGCTTGAGGATTGGCTTGTTGTTGTGCTTGAACCAATGCAGGATTGGTAGGAATTGCTCCCAAACCGCCTACGCTGGGGATTGATACACTTCCAGGCATAAATGTGGACGTATGCAAATCTTTCAGCTTGGCCATGGTCCTTTGATAAGGATCCATGTTCTGATACTTCTGTTCTGTCTCTACATAAATACCGCCATCAGGGGTCTGTCCCATGGAAACAGTAGGACGCTTAGTGGCCGTTTGAATGCCTGATGCTACTTCTTGAGATCCTCTAAGCATTTTGTCAAAGTCAACCAAACTATCATCACTGCCATCATAATGTTTGACATCCATCAAGCCACCTGCTTTGGCATGGTATGGATTGACTTGGTAATTGGGATACTGTGCTTGATAGGCAGGAGCTGGTGGTGTTGGAATCGATGCGCTAAAAATGGGATTGCCATTCGCATCTCTGGGAATCATCTTCATTCCCATGGGATTTGAGCTACCAGTTGAGGCTGGAATACTGGCTTGCGTGGCACTGTTCAAAGCACTTAAAGCAGTGGTTCCTGCCATCAATGCTGTTACAGGATTGGCCTTGGCATAAGCTCCTAAATTAGACAAAGAGTTAAACGCTCCTGTCCCAGCTGAGTTATACAAGCCTTGACCCATCGTGCTGAGATTGGTCATGGTGTTTCCTGTGGCTCCCATGGCCGCATTTGCCGCACCTGCACCTTTGACCACATCTGCTGCATTTTGCTCAGTCAGATTTCCTGTCATGTTAGCAACCTGAGTAGGTGTCAGATTGGGCATGCTTGATATCGTACTTTGAGCCGCAGTAACCGTGGGGCTAACAGCTGGTGTAGCTGGAACCATACCGCTGGCACTGGGGTTCAATTGATAGCCTCCAGAAGCATCAAAAGCGCCTACGCTGGGAGATGCAACGCCAACTTGATTGGCTTGTCCTGCCGCTTGCTGGAAGGCTGTATTGGCATCTGATGCACCTTGTGTGGCTAGATTGGTTGTTCCAAGATTGGTTAAACTCTCACCCAAATTAGCACCACCCCAAGCACCCAATCCAGCCATCAAGCCTTTGCTTAGACTTCCTGTGACTGCTGCATCACCTGCGCCCACAATACCAGCTGTCATCAAAGGTGTAAGAGTTCCGCCAGACATGGCATCTAAAGCCACGCCAGCCACCATGGGAAGGATAGAACTTAAGAAACCTGCCTCTGGAAGGCCAGTGTGAGGATTGATGGTCAATGAACCACCACGCCTTTGAGCCAAAGCTTGGAGCGCTTGAAGTTCACCAGTGGTCATGTGAACCAAATGGGTGTCGTTTCCACGACCATGATGCTCTAAATGTTTTGCGACTTGGGCTAGGCTCATATCTGCCTCATAAGGTTAATGTTAACTATTTTATCCATTTTCACACCTGAGTTCCACTAGAATTTACCCAGTGACTACCGTTGTACCAAATAGGATACCCGAGAGTTTGATCAAAATACATTTGTCCAATGCTGACATCAACACCTGGACGATTGGCAGTTGTGCCATAAGTGACAATCGATGCCGCTCTGGTAAAGCTGTCAATTTGATTGAAATAAAGCCTTAAAGCATTATAAATTTGATTCTGATAAATAGACGAATACAAATCAGGTGCAACAGGTAAATTGGGTGCAACCGTCTGGACAATTGCTGGGTTGACAGTGCTCATCTTCTACCTGCTGGTTTGATATCAGCTCTTGGCGTACCGAGTTGCCATGCAACACCTAAGTCTGATGAACTGATATTGAATGAAATTTGTCTGGCCCTGATGCGTGTGTACACTTCTCCAGTGAATTGCTGGACCGTGTATTCAGAAACACTTGAGTAGTTATTGCCACTGGTTACCGTGTTAACGTCACTTCCAACAGGCGTAGCTCCAGAGTTTGCTTTGCCATAGAAAGTCATCTTGACAGATGGATTGTTGACATTGGAGCCATTGAAGTTCACATCAGGCAAAAGCCTCCAAATAAACCCAAAATGCTCACCAGCCTCAATACCAAAGTCAGAAGACTGTAAATATGAAACAATCGGTTGAGGCGTAGCTGTAGACACATCGTCTGTTCCAACCTCATGGTAGAGCATGCGACTGTTGTAATCTGCGGCAATCGGATAAGGCTGGATACCATACTGCAACCAAGCCGTTCTACCCATCGTTCCGTAGGTCCAAACTTTATCCAAGTAGTTGTATATCACATACTTGTCTACCGATACACCGCCCTCGTTACTGACGTAGAACCACCAAACTTCGTTGTAAGCTTCATTGGCCCCAGCAAAGATTTGGAAGGCTTGATTGACATTCAAGTCATCAAAAATGTACTGGCGAATAGAACATGGCAAAGTAGAAACCACGCCTGTATATACATAGAACTTGTCTTTACCCATCCAATAGGTCACGTTATTGACCGTAATGGCCGCATTGGGACTCATAATGGAGATGTTGTCCATCAATACGTTAAAGCTCCAAACATATGGATAGCCAATGTATTGCATGGTGTATAGGCAGGAATCTGTCCAAATCAATATCTCGACCCTAGTGGCCTGTGCACACATGATGTAAGAACCGTTGGTCAACGTAAACCCACCAGACTGATTGGTCACTTGTGGTGTCCATTGGTACTGGTTTGCTTGGTCGCACCAACGTATGGTCATGGGATCAAAAGTAGTACTTCCATATGCATTAGTACCAAAAGCAATCACAAACTGCTGGATGGATGAAGTCAGAATGTAGTTACAAAGCAATGGTACGGCTGTGCTGGAATAGGAGAAACTGTAGTTTCCTGATGATGATCCTGTTGTAGGCTGGGAAAGTGGGACCGATGTAGATCCAATGACATAAGCTGAAGTCACATATGTGCCAGCCGATATATTCACGCCACTTACAATGTAACTGCCAGGATAAATGCCTGTTGCATTCGTCACTGTGATCGTAGATAAGCCTGTGGTAAATGAAGCTGTGGTGATGGCACTGACTTGCGTTTGGGTCAAAGTTGCCAAAGGTGTAGATCTGGTGGATACCCCACTCGATGCTTGCCAGTAATAAATTGCTCCACCTCTAGGATTAAGTACTAAATCCTGACCAAAGTTATCTGCTGACCAAAGCCTCAACTGAGTAGTAAAACCAGAAGTAGAAGATGTATTGTATGGAGTGCTCCAGCCACGATTGGGGCTGATTGGGACCACAACAGTAACTGCTCCACCTTGACCAGCTCCTGAAGTGATTGAGCCTGTCCAAGCCAATCCTACATTGATTGTGTAAGTATTGGAGTTAACCACTGTGACCACAAAAGCCTGTTGCATCACAATGGCAGGAATGCCACCAACGGTAGAGCTAACAGTTTGGAAAAATACAGAATTTCCAGTGGTCAATCCATGAGCTGTTTGGGCCACAGTAACCGTTGTAGTGCCATTGGTGGTAAAAGGATTGGTCAGATTAACCAAGGTGCTTCCATATCCTCCACCCCAAGGACCAGTTCCCCAGCCATTACTGACTGACGCCACAGCCAATCCAACAGGAAGTTCATACTGCACTGTTACCGTACCGCTATGGCCTGTATCGCTTGAATTGGCCAATACAACCACGCCAGCAATACCTGAACCTGTACCAACTCCAGTGGCTGTAAAGATCGTTCCTAGCTGGTTATTGGCAGCACCTATTTTGGTGAAGTCTGTTGTGCCAATGTATTGAATCGTATAAGAAGTGCCAATGTTAAAAGACCCAGCTTCTACCTTTGAAGAGTAGGCTACAACTGTGTAAGTATCTGTGGTGATATTGATGGAAGTGACCACATACTCCTGATCCAAAATCGTAGTTGTTATGTTTCCACCAAGCCCAGCTGTGGCTGAAATGATGACATAGTCACCAATGTTTGGATTGTAAGAACCATCATAAATGGTCAAAACCGCAGAGCCACTTGTTGCAGTAATTGGTGTTGTTGACAGTACATCAGTCTGTACGATGGGAGTGATATCGTAATACGTACCACCTGAATAAATATAGTACTTAAGTTGTGTTCCAACACCAATGTAATTACTTTGATTCAAAGCAATCCATGTCCACAACGATCTACAAATGCCTAAGAATTGAGCAGATGCTACTTGAATCCAACCGCCAATCTTCTCTGGCAAACCTGATCGAAACCTGACTTTATCTGCATCATAGAATCCTCCCTCGTTGGAATAGTTAGTTCCTTCACGATTGATTCCTGGACGATAAGTAAGTTTCTGTAATGGCATGGCTTATTCTCTCATTAGGCGCTTAAAACGGCAAGGGCTTTAGCAGTCAATTGTATGCGTTCATTAAGCCCAAACAAGCCACCATTAACACGCCTACAAAGCGCTTCCTCGTCACCTGATTCTGCTATTTTGTTGCATCCATGCGTAGCCCAAAACCAGCCACCGCTCATGACTGCATACATGGGCGTTTTTACTAAATCTGGATTCTTTACAAAATCCTGACCAAGAGCCTGTCCACAGT
>Ga0316232_1001873_pt1 | contig 23927 bp, 26 predicted proteins | sample TBHtaG_FD_206006 | JGI IMG/M metagenome (GOLD analysis project Ga0316232, IMG submission 206006) | Freshwater microbial communities from Trout Bog Lake, Wisconsin, USA - TBH18025_13 | ecosystem: Environmental > Aquatic > Freshwater > Lake > Hypolimnion/Profundal zone | place: USA: Wisconsin... | reverse complement strand
GAGGCGGCTGCTGATCTGCGCCGGGGTGATCCTGGCGCTCCTGGGCTGCGGGCTATGGTGGTCGCTCCGGCGCCAGCCTTCGGCCGCTCCGCTGGACGACCAGGCCAGCGCCTTCACGGTGCAGGCCAGCGGCCCGGGCCGGCTGATCACCTTCCAGGCCGCGCAGATCCCCTTGCGCTCCCTGCGCTGGCTGGCGCCGCTGCCCGGCGGCATCGTGGCCGCCCAGGTGCTGAGCCAGAACGACCGCCAGCGGGTCGCCCTGTTCCGCGACGGCCTGGCCCAGGACACGCTCCTGGTGCTGAAGCCGGTGGGGGTCAGCGACGGCTTCTGGCGCTTCGCCGCCCTGAAGGAGGCGGCCGCCGCTCCGGGCGGCACGCTGCTGCTGCTCTACCAAGCGGGCGACCAGGGCAGTGCGGAAGCGCCCCTGGCGCTGGCCCTGGACCTGGCCAGCCAGCAGGTGCGCTGGTTCGTCCGGGGCGATTTCAGCCGGCTGGCGCTGACCCCCGGCGCGGATGCGGTCTATCTCTATGGCGGCAAGGGCCCCATCCAGCGGTTCGCCCTGAACCAGGCCACCGTGCATCCGGCTCCCGCGACCATCGACCTGCCCGCGGAGATCCCGCAGGTGGATGAGCTCCTGCCGACCGGGGGGACCGGCTTCCTGGTCAGCCACCGGAATGGTCTCTCCTGCTACCGGGCCAAGGAAGGCTGGACCCACTTCCCGATGCCCGAGGCGCGCGGCGTGGACTGCCAGAACTTCCGCTCGGGCCTGGCCCGGGCCGGCAAGGATATCTGGTGGCAGGCGGTGCCCGGCCAGCTGGTGAAGGTGCGCGCGGACGGCACCGCGGGCCTGGCTTGGCAAGGGGAGCTGCCGGCCGAGGACGCCTTCGCCAAGGACGCCCGGCTGCTGCGCATGCTCGGCGCGGACCCGGCCGGGAACATCTGGTTCGCCCTCGCCACGCCGGCACCCACGGCGGCCGTAGCGCAGCCCGACCCTCCGGCGGACGCCGAGGCGGCCCCGGCCGAGGACTGGGGCGCCTATGCGGCGGCCGGGCTGGACCGGCTGTACCGCTGGAATCCCGCCAGGAAGACGCTGGCGCGGATCTCCCTGCCCAGTCTCTGGCCCGCCCTGCATCCGCCCCCGGGCGTGCTGCCGCCGGCGCCGGGGCAAGGGATGGTTCCCGCGGCCGGAGCGCTCCTGGCGGAAGGCGTGCGCTGCGCCTGGTGGCTGCCCCTGCAGGCCCTGGCTCAGGCGATGTAGTCGAACAGGGATTTCTGGTTGGCCCGGGCCATGGCGTTGAGGCTGGCCTGCTGGGACAGGCTCTCCTGGCTGAGCTGGGTGATGGCGGTCGGGTAATCCACCGATTGGATGGTGCTCAGCTGGGTCTGCAAGTTCGCATTGAAATCGTTGAGACCGTTCTGCATGTTCGTCACACCGTTTTCCCTGCCGCCCAGGTCGGTGGTCAGGACGCCGATCCGGGAGCTGATCGCCTGGAGGTTGGTGAGGGCGGTCTGCACGCCGGCAGCGTTGTTGCTGGTCAGGTTGGCACTGAGTGCCGCGGCCTGGGCCAGAAGGTCCGTGGCGGTGCCCTGGCTCGTCGCCGCCGGCCCGCCGAAGAGCAAGGTGTCGCCGGGGATGTTGGTGGTCACGGTGGCGCTTGAACTGATGTTCAGCTGGGTCGTGAGGTTGTCGCCATTGTAGGTGACGGCCGGGACGGCGGCGGCACCATTGTCAACGAAAGGCGGAGTCGAGGATGCGACCGTGCCCGAGAACAGGTACCGTCCCTGGATCTGGGTGTTCCCAAGGGAGATCAGGTCGGTGCGGATGGAATCCACCTCGGTGGCGTTGGCGCTGCCATTGCCTGAGGCCGCGCCCTGGCCCAGTTCCACCAAGCGGTTGATATCGTTGGTTATGGAGGTGAGGATGGTGGAGCTGTTCTGCAGCTGGCCCGTGGCCGTGTCCGCCTGGCTGATGTACTGGGAGTTCAGGTCGATGGAAGACTGGTAGTTGGACATCTGGGCGCTGGCGGTGGGATCGTCGCCGACGTTGATGACCGCCTTGCCGGTGGTCAACTGCAGCACGGTCTGGGCGTATTGCTGCTTGATGCGCTGCAGGTCGAGCATCGACTGGGCGTTGTTCAGCAGGTTCGGGACGCGCATGGTCATGGTTCATCTCCCTCCATCAGGGTTTTTCGTGGATCAGGATCCGGTCAGGGACGTCATCAGCTGGCTGGTGAGCTGGCTGATCGTGCTGATGAAATGGGCCGCGGCCTGGTAGCCCTGCTGGAACGCCAGGAGCTGGGCGGCCGACGTGTCCATGTCCACCCCCGACACGCTGTTTTTCTGGGTCTGCAAGGCGGTGGTGAGGTTTTCCTGGTTGGTGGCGGTGGTGTTGAACTGCTGGGCCTGGGTGCCCACCTTGTTGAGCAGGCCGCTCACCACCGTGCTGAACGGGCCCGAATTGAAGGTTCCGGTGCCGGCGGTGTCCACGGTGCTGGTCTGGTTCTGCAGGTTGGCCAGCGCCAGGACGTTGACATTGTTGCCCGCGACGCCTTTGGCATTGGAAGTGGCGATGTTGGAGGGAGTGGCCACGATCAGCGGGTTGACCACCAGGGAATTGATGATGCCCTTGTAGTTCGGCGGGTTGGCGGCGCTGGCCGCCAGGGTGTTGTCGGCGAGGTTGACGTGGCCGAAGTTGGCGTCGGGGGGATTCGAGGTATCGATGCCGCTGCCGGTGAAGAACGGGATGTTGTGCGAGGGGTTGCCGCTGGCGTCGGTGCCGTAGCCGGCCATGTTCACCGTGTTCACCTGGTCGGCGATGCTGCCGGCGATCCGGTCGAGCTGGGTGGTGTATCCGGGCAGGACCACGTCCCTGAGATCCATGTTGGCTCCCAGCGTGCCGCCGGCGATCTTGTCGGTGACATCGCTGGTGACGCCGCCGCTCTGCACGGAGACCTTCAGGTAGTTGTTGTTGCTGGGATCCATGGCCGTGGTCATCTGATAGGCGGTCTGGCCGCTCACCAGGGTGGCCGCGCCGCTGTCCAGGGTGATCTGGTAGTTGTTCTTGCTGTCGGTGGAGACCTGGATGCCCACCAGATTGGCCAGCTGATCGGTCAGCTGCTGGCGCTGGTCGATGGCGTCATTGTCGTTGCTCGGGTTGATCTGCTGGGAGATCTGGCCGTTGAGAACGGCGATCTGGCTGGTCAAGGTATTGATCTCCGGCACCGTCGAACCGATCTGCTCGTTGATGCTGCCCATTTCGTTGTTGAGGGTCGAACTGGCGCTTTGCAGTTCGGTGATCATGCTCTGGGCCTTGCCTACGACGTTCTGCTGCAGCGAGGCGTTGGTGGGGTCGGCGGACAGGGTCTGGAAGCTGGCGAAGAACGCCTGGATCTGGGTGTTGAGACCGGTGGTGCCATCGTCGGCGAACGCCGAGGAGACCGCCTGCAGGGCGTTGGAGTGGGTCTCGGCGCTGCTCTGGTTGCAGATGGACTGGGTCAGCTGCAGGTTCAGGAACTGGTCCCGGAGGGCCTGGACCGAACTCACGTTCACCCCGGTGCCGAACTGGAGGTTGCCGTATTCCTGGGACGGGTTGGTGGTCAGCACCGTCGACTGCTGGCTGTATCCGGGCGTATTGATGTTGGCGATGTTATGGCCGATGACGCTCATCGACTGCTGGGCCGCCTGGAGTCCCGAAAGCCCGATGCCCAGACTGGTGGTCAGATTGGCCATGGCAATGCTCCTAGACTCGGGTGGCGATCCGGGAAGAGATGAGGGACGGCAGGCAGGGACCGCCCCGGGCCGCGTAGGTGGCCCCGGGGTTCATCCGCTGCAGGGTGGCCCGCAGGGGAGCCTGCAGGCCGTTGATCAGGAATTTGATGCCGTCCAGCTTGCCTTTGAGCCAGGAGGCCTCCTCGGGCGTCTTCGGCCAGTCGATCACTTCGTGCCAATGGATGCTGCCCAGCAGCGGCAGCGGATCCTCGGACGCCATGATCTTCTGCTCGAGTTCGTTGAGCAGAGCAGGCAGCGAGTGCAGCATGGAACACCTCCGAGGCATTCATGCGCAAAGCTCATACCAAGTCGTCAGGCGAGGAAATCCATGTGCGTCTCGGCAGGATTTGCCTGAGGTTCGGCTTCGGCCTGCTGCTGATCGCGGTGCCCTGAGTCCTTCCGGCCCCCGTTCTGACGCCCGCCCTTCCGCTCTTCGGTCCGCATGCCTTCGGTCACGGGGATCTGCGGCACCGACACCTGGTCCTCCGCCACCCGGTCGAGCACCGCCTGCCGCTGGCTCGCCTCGCGCTGATGCAGCCCGCCGACCTCCATGGCCGCCCTGACCGCCTCGGTGTTGATGGTCTGGAACATCTGGCGCTGGACCACGGGGGTGATCATGACTGCTCCTTACCGGTCGCCGGCACTGGGCGGGGGCGTATGCTCGCGCACCAGCCCTTCGGCGACGGCCTCGCCGTCGGGGTAGTAGTCGTCAGAGTCGATCTTCGCCTTGAGGGCTTCAACCTTTTCTGTGCGGATGTCCGGGATCCTGGCCAGCTCGGCCCGGGCCACGGCCATGAAATGGGCGCCGCTGGAAACACTCAGGGCATCCCCCTGGACGCTGGCAGAACTGCCGGTGGGCTGTGCGCCCGCCACTGGCTTGGCTCCGGTGACCGCCGGGGTGGCGCCGACTGCCCCCGTTTTACCCGATACCTTCATGAACTCACCTCGTCAGGACAGGTATCGGCACCGAACCCGGCGGAGTCAAGTCCTGTTCCCTGGAGGTTAATTATTTGTTAAGCGGGCCATCCCACTTGGCCTCGAGCTGCTGGCTAAGTCCCCAACCCTTGCCGGCTTTCATGGCGTTGCTGGTGACCGCCTGGTCCAAAAGATATTCATATGTGCTTCGGGCCGTGCCGCTATCCCCGAACAAACCCGACGGCTGCACGGTCTGCCGCATCTTCTGGAACACGAACGCCATCAGCATGCCTTCGAACTGCTTGGCGGCCTCGGCATTCTTCGAGCCGCCCGGAGCCGCCGCGGGCAGGCTCTGGGCAACGATTTCCTGGGGGGCCAGGGCCGGCAGGGCGCTCACAGGATCCTCAGCTCGGCATTCAGGGCGCCGGCGTCCTTGATGGCCTGCAGGATGGCGATCATGTCCCTGGGCGTGGTGCCGATGCTGTTGAGCATTTCCGCCAGGCGGCCCACGGAGATGCCGGGCTCGATGGTCAGGGTCTTCATCTTCTCTTCTTCCACCTTGATGTCGGTCTTCTCCGTGACCACGGTCTTGCCCTTGCTGAAGGCCTTGGGCTGGCTGACCTGGGGCGTGGAGGTCACCTGGATCGCCAGGCCGCCCTGGACGATGCTCACCGCCCCGATGCGCACCTCGGCGCCCATGACCACGGTGCCGGTCTTCTCGTTGACCACCACCCGCGCCTTGTTCTGCAGCTGGATCGGCAGGTTCTCCAGCCGGGCCACCATCTCCACCAGCCGGCCCTGGAATTCGGCGGGGATCGCCACCTCCACCGAGCGGGAATCCAGCGCCCGGGCCGCGGGCTCGCCCAGCTCCTGGTTGATGGCGTGCACCACCCGCACCGCGGTGGTGAAATCCTCCTCCGTCAGGCTGTAGCGCAGCGCCTTGCGGTCATTGAAGCTGCCGGGCACTTCCCGTTCCACCACCCCGCCGTCGGGGATCCGGCCGGCGGTCGGATGGTTCTTCACCGCCGAAGACCCGCCCGCCGAGGCGGAGAACCCGCCGACCAGGAGCGGCCCCTGGGCCACCGCATAGACCTGGGTGTCGGGGCCCTGGAGGGCCGCCATGAGCAGGGTGCCGCCCGCCAGGGACGCGGCGTCACCGGTGGAGCTCACGGTCACGTCGAGGCGCTGGCCGGGCCGGGAGAAGGCCGGCAGCTCGGCGGTGACCATCACCGAGGCGACGTTCTTGACCAGCACGCTGGAGGGGGCGATGTTCACGCCCTGCCGGGCCAGCAGGTTGGCCAGGGTCTGGGAGGTGAACTTGGCCTGGGTGGTGTCGCCGGTGCCCTTCAGCCCCACCACCAGGCCGTAGCCCATGAGCATGTTGCCCCGGACCCCCTGGAGGCTGGCCACTTCGCGCAGCCGAACTTCCAGCTTGGCCTCTTTGTTTTCCAGGGCCGGCCCACCGAACAGGCACATCGCCGACAGGAACATGATCGCGAGCCGCATGGCGTCATCCTTTAGAAGGGCCAGATATAGCTGATGAGCCGACTGATGTAGCCAGGCTTGAGGGTCTCGTCGACGATGCCCTTGCCGCCGTAGCCCACCTTGAGTTCCGCCACCTGGCTGGAGGAGATGCTGTTGTTGACGTCCAGCCGGGCCGGTTCCACCATCCCGGCGACATAGAGGCGCTGGGTTTCGTTGTTGAGCTGGATGTCCCGGTAACCCTCGAACACCAGGTTGCCGTTGCCCAGCACCTTCACCACCCGGGCGGTGATGGTGGTGGTGAACACCGCGCTCCGGTCAGTGTTGCCGGCGCCCTTGAAGGATTGGCTGGTGGTGGTCTTGGGATCGGCACCGGCGGGGGCGCCTGCGCCGATTCCCAGGGTGGCGAGCCGGCCCAGGAAGCCGGTGCCGCCCAGGCTGTTGTTGCTGACCCGGCTGGTGGCGGCATCGCCCTTCAGGGTGGCGGTGGTGGCTTCGGTGATGCGGATGGTCACCAGGTCGTTGAGCCGGCGCGCGCGCAGGTCGGATACCATCAGCCGGTCCTGCCAGAGCGAGCCGTCGGAAAGCGGCGTCGTGGTGACGGCCTCCTCCTGGTAGGGGATCTTGGGCTTCTTGTCCAGGTCGGTATCGTGGGCCTTGGGCAGGGAGCAGCCCACGACCATGAATCCCAATGCTATGGGCAAAATATACCGCATCACGCGCCTCCACTCTGTTACCTGAGCAGGGGCCGTGCCAGTTAGCGGAGGGCCATAAGCACCCGGTCGTGGCCGGCCAGGTCCTGGTGCACCGCGCAGAGGCGCCAGCCGGCCGCCACGGCCCTGGCCTTGAGCTCCTCGCCCTGGCCGGCGCCGATCTCCAGCACGCAGCCGGGCGCCTGGCGGGCGTGGGCCTGCCGGAGCAGGGCGGTGGCCAGGGCCAGGCCGCGCTCGGGAGCGAACAGGGCCTCCCGCGGTTCGAAGGCCAGTTCCCGCTGCAGCCTGGGTTCGTCGGCGGGATCCACGTAGGGCGGGTTGGAGACCACCAGGCCCAGCGGGTCGGGGGCCGCGGCCAGCAGATCGCCCTGGAAGAAGCGGACTCTGGCCCCCAGCTGGGCGGCGTTGGCCCGGGCCACCGCCAGGGCGCCGGGGCTGAGGTCGGTGGCCGTCACGCTCCAGTCGGTCTCCAGGGCCATGGACACCGCCAGGATGCCGGAGCCGGTGCCGATGTCGCAGGCGTGCAGCACCTTCAGCCGCCGGCCGACCTCGAGGGCGGCCTCCAGCACCAGTTCGGTCTCGGGCCGGGGGATCAGGGTGGCGCTGGTCACCTGGAAGCGCCGGCCGCGGAACGGGGCCCAGCCCAGGATGTAGGACCAGGGCTCGCCCTGGCGGCGCCGCGCCAGCCAGCCCTCGACCTGGGCCTGGGCCTCGGCGGGGACCGGGTCCGGCCCGTGGGCCGCCAGCCAGGCCCGCGACAGGCCCAGGCCTTCCTCCAGCCAGACCCGGCTTTCGGCGCGGGCCTCCTCGGGTTCCAGGAATCCGGCCAGCTGCGCGGCCAGGTCCCGGGCCAGTTGGCTGTGATCGATCATCCCTTCTGGGCCATGAGTTCCTTGGCCCGGTCCTGGCTGGCGCCGGCCACCGTCTCGTGCAGGCTGCCGCCGTGGCTGTCCATGGTGACCACCAAGGGGAAATCCTCCACCTCGATCACCCAGAACGCTTCGGGGCTGCCGAACTCCTCGAGCATCTTGACGTCGACCACCCGCTTGACCCGTTCGGCCAGCAGCGCCCCGGCCCCGCCGGTGGCGTGGAAATAGCACGCGCCGACCTTGCCCAGGGCGTCGGAGGTCTTCTTGCCCATGCCGCCCTTGCCGATCACCCCGCGCACGTTGTAGGTCTCCAGCACGGTCGCCTGGTACGGCTCTTCCCGGATGCTGGTGGTGGGTCCGGCCGAGACGAAGGACCAGTGGCCGTCCTCGTGGTGCGCCACGACGGGGCCGCAATGGTAGATCACGGCCTCCTCCAGCAGCGGCTTGAGCCACTCGGGCTTCTTTTCCACCATGAACTTGTGGCCGATGTCCCGGGACAGGACCACGCGGCCGTTCAGCAGGATTTCGTCGCCGACCTTGAGGTCGCGGATGACGTCTTCGGAGATGGGGGTGGTGATGCGTTTCATGGCTGCTCCCGGATTCGGTGGATGGTCAGCTGAAGGAGGGCCGGCCGGCCGCGTCCAGGGTCAGCGTGTTGCGCCGCGACGACCAGCACATGTAGCTGATGCTCACGAAGAAGCTGGCGGGGTGGCGGAACATCTCGGTGGCCAGCACGCCCAGCACGGTGGTGTGGCCGCCGTAGCCCATGGGGCCGATGCCGAGGGTGTTCAGATCGATGGTGAGCTGGCGCTCGAAGGCGTCCAGCTTGGGATCGGGATTGGCGGTGCCCAGCTTGCGCAGGATCACTTCCTTGCTCTTCTCGTAGCTGGTGACCCGGTCCCCGCCGATGGCCACGCCGAGGATGCCCGGCGAGCAGCCCTGGCCCTGGGCCTTGGTGACGGCGTCGATGACGCACTTGCGCACCCCGGCCAGGTCGCGGCCGGCGCCGATGGCCACGTCCGGCAGGCGGTACTGGGCGCCCACGTTCTCGCAGCCGCCGCCCTTCTGCATGATGGAGATCTCGATGCCCGGCTGCTCGCTCTCCTCGAAGTGGATCACCGGGTGGCCTTCACCGAAGGGATCCATGTTGTCGCCGGGGTTCCGCCCGCTGAGCGCCTCGACGCAGTTGGGCCGCAGCCAGGAGCGGCTGGTGCTCTCCCGCACCGCGGCGCGGATCTGCTCCTTGATCCGGCGCTGGGAGAAGCCGAACGGGTGGCGCACCCAGAAGATCACCGTGCCGGTGTCCTGGCACAGCGGGGCGACGTGGTCGTCGGCCAGCTGGATGTTTTCCAGCATGGTGTCCAGGGTGTTGGCGGCGCGGGAGTTCTCGGCCTCGGCATTGCGGCTGGCCACCAGGGCTTCGATGATGTCCTGGGGCATGCGGCTGGTGCTCCGGCGGATGAGCTCGGTCACCGGCAGAGTGAGGTCCAGGGCCAGGGGCTGGCTCAGATCGGCCGTCCAGTCCTTGGGCAGTACCGATTTGGCTTCCACGGTGGCCAGCGGCGTGAGATCGGGCATCGGACAGGAAGGCATGGATCCCCCAGGAAGGTGTGGAATAGGTTCAGTCCTAATGCGCAAAATGACAAGTTACCTTGTGCGGTGCGACGAAATCTCAGTTGGCCCAGGCCCGGCAGAGCGCCGTGGTGAGGTTGAGCAGCGGGGTGACGCTGCGCGAGATGGCCTGGCCCTTGAGGTCCAGATCGGTCTGGTTGACCAGGGTGAGCAGGCGCAGGGCCCCCTCCGGGCCGATGCGGCCCAGCACCCGGGCGTAGCCGTCCATGAGGAAGCCCTGGCGCGGGCCCAGGCCCAGGGCCGCCGCCAGCTCCGGCCCGCCCTTCAGTCCCTGGCGCCGGGCCTCGGCCAGCCGGCACAGCCGCTCCACCTCGCGCCGGGCCTGGCCCAGCAGGGCCAGCGCGCCGCCGCTGTCGGGGGCATCTTCCATGGCCAGGCGCAGGGCCTGCAGGGCCGAAGCGATCTGGCCGCCCTGCCAGGCCTTGCTCCAGGCGAACACGTTCTGCTCACCCAGCCGGAAGGTGGCCTGGTCCACCAGCTCGAGGCTCACGTTGCGGCCGTCGGCAAGCAGGTCCAGGACTTCCAGGGTCCGGCGCAGGATGCCGGGATTGCCGCCCAGCCGCGCGGCGACCCGCTGGGCCACGCCGGAGGCCAGGCGCAGGCCCATGGCCGAGGCCTGGGCCTCGATCCAGCCCGCGGCTTCCTTCTCCTCCAGGGCGCCCAGCTTGAGCACGCGCCCCTGCTGGTTCCACTCGCTGAACGGCTTGGCGCCCAGGATCCGGCCGGGGCCGGCGGACAGGGTGCCCCGGGCCACCAGCAGCAGCCGGGTGCCCGGCAGCGGCTCCTGCAGCATCTGCTTGACCGCCGGCGGCAGTTCCTTGGCCTTTTCCAGCAGGTTGTCCGCCTGGGGCGCCAGCACCACCCGGTCCGCCCCCAGAGGCGCCGATTCCCTCAGGGCGTTGAGCACTTCCGGCCAGGGGCAGCCTTCGGCGCAGACGGTGAAGGAGAACACCTCCCACTCGGGATCCACGTGCACGGCCTTCCAGGCCTGCACCGCCGCCGAGCGGCCGTCGCTGTCCTCGCCGTGCACGAGGGCGAACTTGGCATCGAGCCAGGGGCGGGGGAGGGTCACCTAATCGCTCCCTTCCAGAAGTTGGGTGAGGAAGCTTTCGGCGAAATCATCGGCCAGGGTGCCCAGCACGCGCAGTTCCTGGTTGTCGAAGCTGGCGAAGTTCTGGTCGACCCGGTACTGGTTCGAGAAGGTCAGCCGCGGCCGGGCGATGATCACGTCGCCGGTCACCCCGTCCTGCAGCTGCACCGAGGCGGTGACCAGCACTTCCACCCGGGTGGCGCTGCCGGCGGAACCCGGATTGGCCGGGCTGCCCAGGGAAAGCCCCAGGGGCCGCACCTCGTAGTGGTCGAGGGTGGCCCGGAGCACCAGGCGGGAATTGGCCGTGGGCGGCACCAGCTTCCAGGGCGACGCCGCCACGATGCGGTTCTCCAGGGCCTTGCGGAACAGCTCCTCGGCCCCCAGCTTGGGCGTGTGGTTCTCGAAGCTGCCGATCCGGACGGTTTCGCCCTTCACCAGCCAGGCCGACGCTCTCGGGCGGTTGTCCAGCCGGTGGTAGGCGCAACCCAGCGCCAGGAGGACGCCGAACAGCGGCGCGAAACGGAAACGGCTCATGGGAAGGCTTTCAGGCCGGATTGTAGATGCCGACATAGGGCAGGTTGCGGTGGATCCCTTCCAGATCGAGGCCATAGCCCACGACGAAATGGTCTTCGATGGCGAAGCCGACGTAGTCCACCGGCACCTCCACCCGCCGCCGGCTGGGCTTGTCCAGCAGGGTGACGATCCGCAGGCTGGCCGGATCCCGGTCCATGAGCAGGTGGCGCACCTTGAACAGGGTGAGCCCGGTGTCGACGATGTCCTCGATCACCAGCGCGTGCCGGCCGCGGATGGACTTGTCCACGTCGAAGATGATCTTCACCTCGCCGGTGCTCTCCAGGCCGTCGCCGTAGCTGGCCACCCGCATGAAATTGACATCCAGGTCCAGGTCGATGGCCCGGGTGAGGTCGGCAAAGAACGGGTAGACCCCGTTCAGCAGGCCGATCACCACCAGGTCCTTGCCTTCGTAGTCCCGGGTGATCTGCGCGCCCAGCTCCTCCACTCGCACCCGGATCTGCTCGGCGGAAAATAGCGGATAGATCCGGCTGCGCGACTTGACCATGGGGTTCTCCAATTCTCTTTATATCATTCAACCCTACCGGGGGCTCCCGGGTCTACCTTGGCGACGGGAGGATTGCGCTTTCTCTTGTCTTTTCCCAGTGAGCCCATGATGATAGCCATTTCAGCAGGCCGATACGACGAGAAGTTGATGGAGCAGACGATCAGCGATTCTCCCTACCATGGGCCTGAGGTGGAGGCCTGGGTGGAAGCTGCCCAGCAGGGCGACCAGGCGGCATTCGGCTGCCTGGTGGAGCGGTTCCAGCGCGACGTCTACGGCAAGGCCTTTTCCATCCTCAAGAACCACCTGGACGCCGACGACGTGGTGCAGGAGACCTTCCTCCGGGTGTTCCGGGCCCTGCCGGGCTTCCGCTTCGAGTCGTCCTTCCGCACCTGGCTGATCACCATCACCACGCGCCAGGCGCTCAATTTCATCAGCCGCAAGCGCAGCAACCACGAAAGCCTGGATCCGTCGGAAGACGGCCCGGAGCACCTGGCCCTTCGTGTGGAAGGCAACCAGATGACCGCGCTGCTGGACCTGGAATCGCGGCGCATCCTCCGGGACGCCCTGCCCCGCCTGCCCCAGCGGCAGCGCCAGGCGCTGCTGCTGAAGATCCAGAACGATTGGAAATACGAGGAAATCGCCCGGGAGATGGCCATTTCGGTCGGGAGCGTCAAGGCGCACATCTTCCACGCCATCCAGAACCTTTCCCAACTGGTCAAAGGAGTGAAGCCATGAAGGACCAGTTCCCCCCCATCCCCGCCGCCTGCCTGTCGACCCTGGCGGAAATCGAAACCGATCCGCTCCAGCTGACCGCGGCCAGCGCCGCCCATGTGCGGGCCTGCACGGCCTGCGCGGAAACCCGGATCGCCTGGCTGGCCCAGGAGGAGAGCGAGGCCCTGGCCCCGTCCGGCTACTTCGAGAGCCTGCCGGAGCGGATCCTCAGCAAGCTGCCCGCCGGCCCCCGGCGGAGCCGGCCGCATATCGCCCTCTGGGGCCTGGCGGCGGCGATCATGCTGGCGGTGGCCACCGGCGGCTTCTGGGCCGGCCGGGCCAACCGGACCCCCATGGTGGAAGCCACCCTGGTCCCAGCCAGCCTGGACAGCCATGAAACCCTTCCGGACACCCCCTTCCAGGAGGGTGAGGAAGACTACGCCCAGCTTCCCAACCTGAGCCCCGAACAGGCGCGCAAGGTGATCGAGCGGGTGCGCCAGGATATCCGCCCCTGAACCCGGGAGCCTTGGAGATGCTCATGTACAGGCCCATGCTGATGCTCGCCCTTTCCACGGTGCTGATGGCCCAGACGGAGCCGCCGGCCGGGCCGCAGGGCGGCAGGGCCGCCCAGGAAGGGCACATCCTGGCCCAGTTCTACCAGCTGCGGGTGACCCGGATCCAACAGTCGCTGGGCCTCTCGGACGACCGGGCCAGGGCCATGGCCGAGCGCTGGGGCCGCTGGGACCGGGATCTCATGGAACGGGGCCGGCAGATGATGCTGCTCCGGGCGCAGTTCAACCAGGTCCTGCTGGGCCCCGGTTCGGAGGATGACAAGTGCGCCAGGATCAAGCCCATGATCGACCAGTTCCTGGACCTGCGCCAGCAGCAGGAGGACGCCAAGCACCGGTTCGAGGTGGAGATCCTCAAGTCGCTCAGCCCGGCCCAGCAGGCCCGGATGATCCTGCTGGTGGAGGACATCCAGGGCCGGATCCGGGAAACCCTGCGTGAAGCGCGCAAGGGCGGCGGACGATTCTAGTTGGTAAATCAGGAATATCATGGGATGCTGGTGGTTTGGGCCAGGTCCGGCAGGCGCAGTTCAGCCCCTACGATCCGGCGGCGCCCCGGGAGACATCTTGACCGTTGATACCTTCGCAGCCCTTGGCTGCTCCGAACCGTTTCTGGGAGCCCTCGAACGCCGAGGCTTCAGCACCCCCACCGCAGTGCAGGCCGAATCGTTCCAGCCTGGCCTGGAGGGGCGTGACCTGCTGGTGCAGAGCCGCACCGGGTCCGGCAAGACCCTGGCCTTCGGCCTGCCGCTCATGCACCGGCTCACCGAGGAGAAGCGACCCCAGGCCATCGTCCTGACGCCCACCCGCGAACTGGCCCAGCAGGTCGGCGAAGAGCTGCAGAGCGTGATGCCCCGGCTGGAGATTGCCCTGCTGGTGGGCGGCCTCGGCTACGCGCCGCAGCTCAAGGCGCTGAAGTACGGCGCCCGGGTGGTGGTCGGCACCCCCGGCCGGGTCCAGGACCACCTGGACCGCGGCACCCTCGACCTCTCCGGGGTGACCATGGTGGTGCTGGACGAGTGCGACGAGATGCTCAACATGGGCTTCCTGGAGGACGTGGAGAAGATCCTTTCCGGCGTGCCCCCGGGCCAGCAGACCTTCCTGTTCTCCGCCACCCTGCCCGCGCCCATCGCCAGCCTGGCCAAGCGCTTCCTCACCAATCCGCACCGCATCAACCACAGCCTGGCCGAAGGCACCTCCCAGCACGCCGACATCGAGCACACCCCGTGCCTGGTGCCGGACCACCTGCACACCAAGGCGCTGGTGAACTTCCTGCTGGCCGACGAGCCCTCCTCGGCGCTCATCTTCACCAAGATGAAGGTCACCACCGAGACCGTGGCCCAGTCCCTGCGCGACGCCGGCCTTTCGGCCGATTGCCTGCACGGCGATCTGAGCCAGCAGTCGCGCAACCGCATCCTGAACCTGTTCAAGGAAGGCAAGCTGCGCTACCTGGTGGCCACCGACGTGGCGGCCCGGGGCATCGACGTGGAAGCCATGCCGCTGGTGGTGCACATGGGCATCCCCACCCAGATGGAGAGCTACATCCACCGTTCCGGCCGCACCGGGCGGGCCGGCCTCAAGGGCGCCTCCCTGGCCCTGGTGAATTTCAAGGAGTCCCGCATCCTGCTGGCCTGGAGCCGGCGCGGCGGGCTGAAGCTGGAGTGGCGCGCGCTGCCGACCCAGGCCGAGATCCGCGAGACCCGGGCGCGCAAGCTGGCCGAGCGGATCAAGGCCATCGAATCCTCCGCGCACCTGGAAGCCGCCCAGCGCCTGCTGGCCGAGCGGGACGCGGCGTCCCTGGTGGCGGCGCTGCTCTCCATGATCGAGGGCAAGGCGCCGGACGGGTTCGACATTCCCGATTCGCCCAAGCAGGAATACTCGAGCGAGAAGCGGCCATACAAGCCCAGGCCGGGCGAGAAGGCCGGCTGGACGCCCGGGGCCAAGCCATACCGCAAGGATGACCGGCCGGCCAAGCCCTGGATCGACAAGGGCCCCAAGAAGGCCTTCGCTCCGGCCAAGCGCAAGTGGGAAACCGAAGCGCCGGCGTTCCCGAAGAAGAAGGGCTAGGACGGAGACGCGGGCGCCTATAGCTGGATCCGGTAGACCACGAATCCCGACTTTTCGGCCACTTTGTCATACAGCGCCATGGCTGTCTCATTGGTCTCGTGGGTCTGCCAGTACAGCCTCTGGGCCCCGCCCAGCCGGGCCCTTCCGGCCACGGCCTCGATCAGCGCGCGGCCGACCCCGAGGCCGCGCGCTTCGGGCGCGGTGAACAGGTCCTGCATATAGCAGGTGGGCCCGATCTGGATCGTGCTGCGGTGGAACAGGAAGTGCGCCAGGCCGACCAGCCGGCCCGCGTCTTCCGCCACCAGGGCACGCACCGGTTCGTAGCCGTCGAAGAAGCGGGACCAGGTGGTCCGGCTGATCTCCTCCGCCAGCGCGGTCGGCCCGACCCGGCCGTAGAAGGCGTTGTAGCCATCCCAGAGCAGCTTCCAGGCCGGAAAATCCTCGGGCGCCGCGGGGCGGATCAGAAGGCTCATGCCCGGCTCCTCTAAGGATTCATCGCCTGGGCATGCTTCTGTTCGCCGACCGCCTTGAAGTCGTAGGTCGGGTAGAACTCCGTGCTGTAGCCGCCCCAGGCGGTGTTCTCGATGGCCTGGTTCACTTCGCGCAGGCGGGCCGCCGGCACCCGCAGGGTGACCACCTGGCCGATGCCCATCACCACGTACCAGGAGACCACCTGCACCCCCGGCGGCGGGAACGCCTTGAAGAATCCCTGTTCCGCCAGTTGGGCGTTGATTTTCGCCAGCGGCTTGGACTGGTCGTGCTTCAGGAAGATGGTCAGAAGGAACGTGCCGTCGCCCGCCGGCGCAGGGGCCGGCGCCTGCGCCGCCGCCGGGGTGGCGCAGAGCGCCCCTGCCAGACCCGCTGCGGCCATCCACCTGCTGATTCGACCCATGGCGATCTCCTCGATGGGCCCCAGGCCCCATCTTAAAATGCGGGCCGATTTGCCCCTTGGCAAGCCTGGAGTTTTGCCCGAAGCTGAAGAGGCACCAGATCCTTGTCAGTTCCATAGCGCGAAATCCAGAAAGGTGGAGGGACGGGCCCTGTGAAACCTTGGCAACCTGCGGAAGCGCGTGGTGCCAATTCCTGCCCGCGGTCGCGAACCGCGGGAAAGATGTCGAGCTGTATCGAGCTGACACGCTGGGCCCATGCGCAGGAACGACCTGGACCCGCAAGGAGTCCCCGATGCCCGTCAAGATCCCCGATACCCTGCCCGCCACCGGCATCCTCGAGAGCGAGAACATCTTCGTCATGGGCGAGCAGCGCGCCCTGTGCCAGGACATCCGGCCGCTGCGGATCGCCATCCTGAACCTGATGCCCACCAAGATCAACACCGAGACGCAGCTGCTGCGGCTGCTGGGCAACACCCCCATCCAGGTGGAGATCGAGCTGCTGCACATGGATTCCCACGAGTCCCGCAACACGCCCGCCGAGCATCTGCTGGAGCACTACCTCACCTTCGCCGACGTGCGCCAACGGACCTTCGACGGCCTGATCATCACCGGCGCGCCGGTGGAGACCCTGCCCTTCGAGGAGGTGGACTACTGGCCCGAGCTGTGCGAAGTGATGGACTGGGCCCGCGGCAACGTCACCTCCACCTTCTACATCTGCTGGGGCGCCCAGGCCGGGCTGCACCGCTACTACGGCATCCCGAAATACCCCCTGGCCGAGAAGATGTCAGGCATCTTCCCGCACCACCTGAACCTGCGCAACGAGCGGCTGGCCCGGGGCTTCGATGATGTCTTCTGCGCGCCGCATTCGCGCCACACCGAGATCCGGCGCGAGGACATCCTCGCCGTGCCCGAGCTGGTGCTCCTTTCGGAATCCACCGAGGCCGGGGTCTACATCGTCATCTCCGCCGACCGCCGGCACATCTTCGTGACCGGCCACTCGGAGTACGATCCCATGACCCTCAGCGACGAGTACCACCGGGACCTGGCCCGGGACCTGCCGATCGCCATCCCCAAGAACTACTTCCCGGATGACGATCCCGCCAGGCCGCCCATGGTGCGCTGGCGCGGCCATGCCAACCTGCTCTACTCAAACTGGCTGAACTACTACGTCTACCAGCAGACGCCCTATGACCTGAACCAGATCCGGGCTGGCACCGAGGGGCTGCCGGCCAAGCCGGATCCGAGCTAGGGGCAACACTATTAGTACGGTAAAGCCAGGGCATACTCAGCCATTAGGCAAGGTCGCTTGCTTTCATCCCTTAGATCCCATAACTCAGCGGCCAATAAAGCGAAGCATGCTGCGGCGCGCAATGTCCATGGGCCAAGTCACCACCCTTGGCTAAAGTTGGCCGCTGATTTGTGGGATCTATGGGATAGGAACTTGTCCTCTGCTTTCGCAGGCACGATCAGTGTGGCCTTCGCCGTTTCCCGGAATTCCTGACCCGCCTTCGTTTCGGGCAGCGTGGTTGCTGACTGCACCAGCATGGGCGAGTTCGAACAGATCAACCTGATGATGGATCCACCCAGCTCCCTGAATTGACTCCCGGCCCGTCCCGGCCTATATTGGCCCTCGCTGAAACCTTGGGAGGGCAGGCCATGCCGGAGGCTGACGTGAAGGTGCGCCGCGCCACGGCGGAGGACGCGCAGGACAGCGGGCGGATCTGCTACGAGGCGTTCCGCGCCATCAATGAGGCCCATGGCTTTCCCTGTGATTTCCCGCACCCCGAAATGGCGGTCGGCCTGCTTTCGATGCTGTTCGCCGATCCGGGGTTCCACTGCCTGGTCGCCGAGCTGGATGGCCGGATCATCGGCAGCAACTGCCTGGATGTGCGTTCGCCGATCGCCGGGCTCGGCCCCATCACCGTCGACCCGATCCTGCAGAACCGCGGCGCCGGCCGCCAGCTGATGCGGGCCGCCATGGACCACGCCGAGGGGCGCGGCGCCGCCGGCGTCCGGCTGGTCCAGGCCGCGTTCCACAACCGCTCGCTCGCGCTCTACGCCAGCCTCGGCTTCGTCATCCGGGAACCGCTCGCCTGCATGCAGGGGCGCACGCAGCTGCGCGGCGTGCCGGGCTGCGTCGTGCGCCCGGCCCACGCCGCCGACCTGGCCGGCTGCGCTGACCTGTCCCTGCGGGTCCATGGCTTCGCCCGCGGAGCCGAGCTGGCGCAGGCGATCGCCCAGGGCGGCGCGCTGGTGGTGGAACGCGGCGAGCGCATCACCGGCTATGCCACCGCCCTGGCCTTCTTCGGCCACGCGGCCGCGGAGACCAACCTGGACCTGCAGGCGCTGATCACCTCGGAGGAAGCCTTCGCCGGGCCCGGTATCCTGGTGCCCTCCCGCAACCACGCCCTGTTCCGCTGGTGCCTGGACCAGGGGCTGCGGGTGGTGCAGCCGATGACGCTCATGAGCGTGGGGCTCTACAACGAACCTTCCGGCGCCTGGCTGCCGTCGATCACCTTCTGAATGCGGGCCGGTCTGGCGGATGCCCCGCGCTGTCCCCGATGCGGCCGCGAACGGGAACCGGGCCGCGAGGATTGCGCCCACTGCGGCATCTATTTCGCCCGGTTCCAGCCCCGGCCGGTCGCGCCTCCGTCTGTTGGGTCCGGCTGGCTCGACTGGCTCCGGGAACGGATGTTCGAGGTTCCCCCCGCGGCGAACCGCCCGGCGGTGCTCCTGCGGGCCGCCGGCTGGGTCCTCATGGGCGCCTGGGGGCTGCGGATCCTGCTGCTGCCGATCGACGGCCCGGAGCTCATGGGCTCGTTCCTGCACGCCATCCACCTGCCGTTCCACGAAGCGGGCCACCTCGTGTTCCGTCCCTTCGGCACCTTCCTCCACATTCTGGGCGGCACCCTGGGGCAGCTGCTGGTGCCCCTGGTCGTGCTCGCGGCCTTCCTGCGCCAGGAGGACCCCTTCGGGGCCGCCTTCGGCTGCTGGTGGCTCGGGGCCAGCTTCATCGACTGCGCGCCCTACATCAACGACGCCCGGGCCCGGGTGTTGCCGCTCACCTCCGGGGAGACCGGCCAGGAGGATTGGGAGGGCCACGACTGGTACCAGCTGCTCAGCCGCACCGGGCACTTGCGGGATGACCACCTGCTGGCCCGCGCCTTCTGGCTGGCCGGTGCGCTGCTGCTCCTGGCCGCCCTGGTCTGGGGCGGCTATGTGCTTTGGCGCCAGTGGCGCCGGGCAGACTGACTAGAGATTGGGATCCACGGGGGCGCCCTGCCCCGGCGGCGGAGGCGGGGGGGGCGGCGGCGGCACGCCGACGCCCCAGACCCGGTGTTCCACCGGCTGGGTATGGGCCCGGTCCCGGGCTTCGCGCACGGTGGTGATGGTGTCGCTGGTGCTGGGGGTCCTGGGCGTGGTGCCCGGCTTGAAGGCCATGCGCACCAGGTCGGTGCCCTGGGTGGCGCTGGTGGCCACCAGCCCGGTGTAGCGATCGATTTCGGCCCATTCCATGCCGTCCGGCACCGGGAACTCCTCCTTGGCGGTGCTGGGCAGGGCGACCTTCATGAAGTCGATCCAGATCGGCAGGGCCACCTTGGCCCCGTCGGCGCCCTTGTAGATGGTCTTCTTGGCGTCCAGGCCGACCCAGACGCCGCAGCTGACGTGGGTGGAAAAGCCCACGAACCAGGCGTCGGTGTGGTCGTCGGTGGTGCCGGTCTTGCCGGCCAGGGGCCAGCCCAGCTCGTTGGAGCGGGCGCCGGTGCCGCGCTGGGCCACGCCCTGCAGGCACTGGATGAGCTGGTAGTTGCTCATGGGATCGACCACCTGGTCACCCGGAGTGCCGTCATGGGTCTCCAGCACCTTGCCGGAGCGGTCCACCACCTTGCGGATCAGGAAGGGCGGCGGCGCCTGCCGGCCGCCGATGGCGAAGGTGCTGTAGCCGCGCACCATGTCCTTGAGGGTGAGGTCGGAGGCGCCCAGGGCGAGGCTGGGATAGGGGATGATCCGGCCACCGACGCCGACGTTGTGGGCGAAGGCGATGACGTTGTCGATGCCGGTGGCCTCCAGGGTGCGCACCGCCGGCACGTTGCGGGAATCGCGGATGGCTTCCCAGATCGGCACCGGGCCCCAGAAATCCCGCTCGTAGTTCTTCGGTTCGTAGGTGGTGGTGTCCATGGTGAAGCGGGTCGGCACGTCATCCACCATGGTGGCCGGGGTCTTGCCCTGGGTGAAGGCGGCGCCGTAGACGAACGCCTTCATGGTGGAACCCACCTGGCGTTCGGCCTGGAACGAGCGGTTGAACTTGGAGCGCTTGAAATCGTAGCCGCCGACCATGGCGCGGATCTCGCCGGTCTGGGGTTCCACCGCCAGCAGGGCGCCTTCCACTTCCGGCTCCTGGTCCAGCTCCAGCCGGGTGGGGATGCCGTCCTCCCCGGCGGCCTTGATCAGGAACAGCGGGGTGGCGCCGCGCATGAGGATGGACCGGATGTTCTTGCCGGCCCAGGAAAAGGCGTTGTCGGGCACGGTCAGCAGGGCCTTGCCGATGCGCACCTCGGCGCCGCCGGCCTTCCAGCCCTGGATGATGCCGCGCACCGAACCGCCCTCTTCGAAGAACCGGTTCCAGCCCGGCAGCATGGTGGATTCGGGGTTGCTGACGAACTGCACGCCCTCCTTGCGGAAGCCCCGGCGCCGGTCCACGGCGCGCAGCCCAGCGGCCACCGCAGCGTTGGCGGCGGTCTGCCAGACCGAATCGATGGTGGTGGTCACCTCCAGGCCGCCCTCCAGCACCCGGTCCCGGCCGTACTTCTCATAGAGGTACTTGCGCACTTCCTCCACGGGGTACGGGGCGACCGCCTCCTCCTGGGCATTCTCCCGGGCCAGGCGGATGGGCCGGTCCATGAGCGCCTTGACGTCGCTGTCCTTCAGATAGCCTTCGGCCACCATGCGCCTGAGCACGTGGTTGCGGCGCGCCTTGGCGGCCGCCCGGGCCTTGGGATCGGGATTGTAGGGGTTGTACCAGTTCGGGTTCTGCACCAGCCCGGCGAGCAGGGCGCACTCCTCCACGGCCAGCTGGGGGGCGCTCTTGCCGAAGTAGAACTGCGCGGCAGCCTCGATTCCGTAGCGCCCGCCGCCGAAATACACCTCGTTGGCGTACTGCTCGAAGATCTGCTTCTTGGTGTAGGCCTGCTCCAGCTTGCGGGCCAGGATGATCTCCTTGAGCTTGCGGTCCAGGCGCCGCTGGCGCTTGGCGGTCACGGTGCGCACCAGCTGCATGGTCAGGGTGGAGGCCCCCTCCCGGCGCTGGCCGAAGCTGATGAGGAAGTTGAAGCCGGCGCGCACCACCCCCCGGGCCGAGATGCCGCCGTGGTTCATGAAGTCGGAATCCTCGGTGGCGATCACCGCGCCCACGAAGGCCCGCGGAATGTCCCCGAACGGGATGACCACCCGGTTCTCCTCGGCGAACACGCCGATCACGTCGCCGTTGCGGTCGAGCACCTTGGTGATGGTCTTGGGCACGCGCAGGGCGAAATAGGTCAGGAAACTGTCCACGTCCCGGGACATCACCGACCAGGCCACCCCCAGGGCCAGGGCGAGGCTGCCCACCACCGCCAGGAAGCTCCAGTACACCCATCGAAGGGAATGCTTGCGGGGCGGAACGGATTTCCGCGGGTTCTGCGTCTTGATTGCCATCCTCCCAGGTTAACCTAAGGACATGGCCCGACCCACCCTGGTAATCGTCGCGAAATCAAGATCAACCTGGCTCTCGAACGCGCTTCGGGAAACGGTCCCTCCGTTCCTCGACCGGGGCTGGCGGGTGGTGGCCCATCCCAAGATCCGCAACGCGTGGCTGGCGGCGGGTCTGCCCGAGGAGGCGTTCAACGGCGACCCCCTGTTCGCGGCTGAAAGCGAGGTGCCGGACCTGTGCCTCGCCCTGGGCGGGGACGGCACCCTGCTCACCGCCGCCCGCCACACCGGGGTCAGGGGCACCCCCCTGCTGGGCATCAACCTGGGTTCCCTGGGTTTCCTCACCTCGCACCCGTCCGAACATGCCCGGAGGGTGGTCGAGGACTACTTCAAGGGCAGTTTCAGCGCGGAAACCCGTTCCATGCTCGACACCCGGGTGGTGCGCGGCACCGAGATCCTGCCCGGGCGGCCGGTGCTCAACGACGCCGTGCTGGTGAAGGGCCTGGCCGCGCGGATGATGGAATTCCGGGTGGAGGTCGACGGCGGCGACGCCGCCCATCTCCGGGCCGACGGCCTGATCGTGGCCACCCCCACCGGCTCCACCGCCTACTCCCTGTCCGCCGGCGGCCCGATCCTGCATCCCGCCCTGGACGCCCTGGTGATCTCGGCCATCTGTCCGCACACCCTCACCCTGCGCCCCATCGTCGTGCCCGGCCATCTGCATGTGGCGATCACCGTGGTGCACGCCGAGGACGCCCACCTGACCCTGGACGGCCAGGTGGACCACGGGCTGCTTTCCGGCGACCGGCTGGAGTTCGAGAAATCGGAGCGGACGATCACCCTGCTGCAGGATGCGGATTTCTCATTCTTCCGCCTGCTGCAGGAGAAGCTGCACTGGTCGGATCGCTAGCGGCAAGGTTTTGATCTTTGCTCGAAGCCAGGCAGATCTTGCGGCTCAGGGCCGTTCTCCCTGGGCCAGCCGCTGGTCGATCTGGGCCAGTACCCCGGGCAGGTCCGCGACCGTATCGATGACGTAGTGCGCGCCCCATGCCAGCAGCCGTTCCGCGGCCCGGCCGGCCCGGGACCGGCGCTCGGTTTCGGACAGCTCCATCAGTTCCTCCAGGGTCAGCCCGGTCTCGTTGCCCGACAGGGCGATCCCCACCGTCCACATGCCGGCGCTGAGGCCTTCGATGATCCCCGGCTCGGTGTCGTCCACCTTCACGCAGGCCGCCACGTCGCGCACCCCCAGCGCGATCACGTTGGCCAGCGCCATCCAGGGTCCGGGCCGGCCGCCGGGTTGCAGGTCGTCGCCGGCCATGGAGTGGTCCAGCTTCAGCCCGTGCTCCAGGGCGCAGCGCTCCAGCTTGTCCATGACCTGGCGCGGGTAGCCCGAACTGCCGCCGGTGCGGATGCCGCGGGCCCGCAGGCCCTCCAGCACCTCGAGCACGCCGGGGATCACCCCCGAGTAGTCGGCGATATAGTCCAGCTGCAGCGGCATGAAGCGGGCGTAGAGCGCGTCCACGTCTTCGCTGCTCATGTCCCGGCCGATCTTGCCGCGCCAGCGCTCGGCCACCTCCGGCAGGCGCCCCAGGGCCTGGATGTGGTCCCACTTGGGCAGGCCCATGGGCACCCGCGCTTCGGCCAGGCTCACCGGGACGCCGCGCTCGGCGAACGCCTCGATCAGCACCTTGGTCGGCGCATAGGAGCCGTAGTCGACGATGGTGCCGGCCCAATCGAAGATCACGGCCTGGATCGGGCCTTTGCAGTACTGCCGGGATGGATGCATGGGAACTCCCTTATCTCTGGTCAGGTTGGGTGTCGGAGAACATGGCGCCTAGCGCCTGGCCGATGGCCGCCAGGGCGCCGTCGATCTCGGCACTGCCGATGGCGCCGATGCAGCCGACCCGGAAGGTGTCGAGCTCGGTCAGCTTGCCGGGATAGAGGATGAAGCCGGACGCCTTGGCGCGCTCGTAGAGCTCCGGGAAGGCGTAGCCGGGGTGGCTGGGCGCCAGCACCGTGACGATGACCGGCGCCTGCAGGGCGCTGGGCAGGAAGGGCTTCAGCCCGAGGGCCGCGAGGCCCGCCAGCAGGCGGGCGCAGTTGCCTTCGTAGCGGGCCAGCCGGCCCAGGCGGCCGCCTTCGGCGTCGTACTGGTCCAGGGCCGCCGCCAGGGCCGCCACCACGTGGGTGGGCGGCGTATAGCGCCAGCGGCCGGTTTCGCTCATGTAGACGAACTGGTCGTGCAGGTCCAGGGACAGCGAGTGGGCGTTGCCCTTGGCCGCCAGCAGGGCGTCCTTCCGGGCCAGGACGAAGCCCATGCCGGGCACGCCTTCCAGGGCCTTGTTGCTGGAGGCGATGACCGCGTCGAAGGCCAGATCCCGGGCCGACAGCGGCAGCACCCCGAACGAGCTCATGGCGTCGACGATCAGCCGGCGTCCGGCGGCCTCCACCACCCGGG
>Ga0316232_1001860_pt1 | contig 24053 bp, 39 predicted proteins | sample TBHtaG_FD_206006 | JGI IMG/M metagenome (GOLD analysis project Ga0316232, IMG submission 206006) | Freshwater microbial communities from Trout Bog Lake, Wisconsin, USA - TBH18025_13 | ecosystem: Environmental > Aquatic > Freshwater > Lake > Hypolimnion/Profundal zone | place: USA: Wisconsin... | reverse complement strand
GTTATCCTAATGTGTAGCCAAGCATTTGAATTTCAAACGTGGACTGTAGAAGGTGCGGAGTGGGAAAAGTGGACTAACAAGTGGTTAGAAAGAGTTGAACAGTATTACAAACTCAGCTAAATATAAAATATAGTTAAGGTTGAGAACATGGCTGTTATACAAATTTCAAAAATACAAGTAAGACGTGGATATAACGAACAACTCCCACAATTAGACAGCGGCGAGTTAGGCTGGAGTATCGACACACGACAACTGTATATTGGTAATGGAACATCAGCTGAAGGTAGCCCTAACCCAGGCGGAGTTACTGAATTGCTTACTGAATTCAGTGCTGGCCAAACTGAAATGGCTATAGCCATCATCGAAGGCAACATTGCTAATATACAAGCCAATATTGCTACAATTCAATCAACTATCGCTAGCATAACACCTGCGACAGTGGTATTAGCAGATAATTCTTCAGGCAACACGGGAATTATTACTCAATCAATGATTCCGGCTAGAATTAATTATAATATTGTTAGAAATACCACAGCACGTGTTGGTACACTCAAAATAACAAATTATAACGGCACTGCTACTTATGATGATGAATATGATGAGACTGCTAATACAGGAGTTACATTTGGGTTTACTACCTATGGTACCAATGTAGCAGTAACATACACAACAACCAGCACCGGGTTTTCAGCAAACCTAACTTACACTATCGCGACAGCATAATATGTTGGAAAATTTTTGGAATCTGCGAGTTAATGATAGACTGACGCAGTGGAAAGAACTTCGCCGAACATTAGACACTTTGCCTATAGAACAAGCTGTAGAATGTTTAAATCAATTCTGGAGTCGAGCTCCGGGAGTAGGGTATTATTTGACTCCAGATGATACCACAGAATGGCCAGATCCATGGACATTGTTAGCCGAAAATTACTATTGCGACGTTGCAAAAGCTCTAGGAATAGTATATACTATATATTTTACTAGTCATAAAAATTTAAATCCTGAGATTCGGGTCTATTATGACTATCAAACCAAAGAGCGAAGCAATGTAGCTTGGTTAGCTGATGGAAAATATATTCTTAATTTCTATCCTTACGCGATAGTAAATACAAATGAAATAGAAAAAAAGCAGTTAAAATTACTGTATCAATATTCAAGTATAGATTTAGCATTAAACAAATATTAAAAAGAGGCATTCAAGTTGAGCAACATTCAAGTCACTAAACGCAGTGGAGCACGTGTACCTTTAGACGTTAGCAAATGGCAAGCGCAGGTTACTAAAATATGTGCAGGTATTGCAGATGTCAGTCAGAGTATGATTGAGATCAAAGCACAGCCACACTTCTACGATGGTATCAGCACTAGAGAAATTGATGAACTAACACTTCGAGCTATTGTTGATCTTATTGACGTAGAACATAATCCAGATGTTGGGCATGTAAACTATCAGTATGTAGCAGGTAAACAGCGTCTGAGCATGCTGCGTAAAGATGTCTACGGTGACTATAATCCTCCGCACCTATACGAAATTGTTAAGACTAATGTGGCCACAGGATTATACACAGAAGAGTTGCTTACGTGGTACACAGAAGAAGAATGGAACAAGATGAATGATCTTCTTGACCATGCAAAAGACGAAGAGTATTCATATGCTGCGATTGAACAATTAATCGAGAAATACCTTGTGCGTAACCGCAGTACCAAACAAATTTATGAAACTCCACAAATTCGTTATATGATTGCAGCCGCAACGGTCATGCACAAAGAAGAAACAAATCAAAGATTAAAATTTATCAAGGAATATTACAATGCGGCTAGTGATGGTTTGTTTACTCTTGCTACTCCTGTGCTTGCTGGATTGGGCACTCCAACAAAACAATTCAGCTCTTGCGTGCTTATTCGCAGTGATGACGACTTGGATAGCATCTTTGCTTCAGGAGAAATGATGGCCAAGTATGCTAGCAAACGTGCTGGCATTGGTCTAGAGATAGGTCGACTACGTCCATTGGGAAGTCCTATACGAGGCGGGGAAATCATGCACACGGGTATGATTCCTTTCCTTAAGAAGTGGTTTGGTGATTTACGTTCATGTTCACAAGGTGGTATTAGAAATGCGTCAGCTACTGTGTTTTATCCAATATGGCATCACCAGTTTGATGATCTTATTGTGCTTAAAAATAATCAGGGCACTGAAGAAACTCGTGTTCGTCACATGGACTATGGTGTCGTATTGTCGGCGTTCTTCTGGAGACGCTTCAAAAACAAAGAAAACATAACATTCTTTGATCCTAATGAAGTTCCTGACCTATATGAAGCATTTTACAAAGATGCTAAACTGTTTGAAGAACTGTATGTTAAGTATGAAAAGAAAAGCGGTCTACGTAAGAAAGTAATGTCGGCAGAAGAAGTATTCAAAGGCGGTATCTTAAAAGAGCGCACAGATACTGGACGTATCTATCTAGTGTTTATTGACAATGTAATGAACCAAGGACCGTTTGATCCGGAATATCATACTATCTATCAAAGTAATCTTTGCTGTGAGATTTTATTGCCTACTAAACCATTTAAGCGTCTCGATGATGATAGTGGCCGTATTGCTCTTTGCACACTTGGGTCAATTAACTGGGGTGCTTTCCGTAACCCAGAAGACATGCGCCGTGCTTGCCGTATTCTACAACGTAGCCTATGTAATATCTTAGACTATCAAGACTTTTTATCTATTCAGTCTAAGTTAAGCAACGATGAAATCCAACCTTTGGGTATTGGTATTACTAACTTGGCCTATTGGCATGCTAAACGTAGCTTTAAATACGGTGAAAAGGATGCCCTACAAGAAGTTAAATCATGGATGGAGCATCAGGCATTTTATCTAACAGAAGCAACTACAGAACTAGCACGTGAACGCGGTGCTTGTTTAGACTCAGCTAAGACACGTTATGGACAGGGTATTTTTCCATGGGAACTACGTGCTAATGGCGTTAATGAACTTGCTGACTTTACTCCAGAGTTGGATTGGGAAGGCCTACGTGAACATGTTAAACAATATGGTGTGCGTAATGCTACTTTAATGGCTGTAGCACCAGTCGAAAGTTCTAGTGTTGTTATTAACTCAACTAACGGTATTGAAATGCCAATGAGTTTGATTTCAGTTAAAGAAAGTAAAGCAGGCTCGTTTATTCAAGTAGTTCCAGAATATCATAAATTGAAAAACAAATATCAATTGATGTGGGAACAAAAAGACTGTGATGCTTACTTGAAAACTGCGGCTGTTATTGCGGCCTATGTAGATCAAAGTATTTCAACTAATACATTCTACAATCCAGCACACTGGGCAGATCGTAAAGTACCAACTACACTTATTGCTAAAAACTTGATGCAGGCTCATTTGTGGGGCATTAAGACCTTCTACTACAGCCTTGTGAACAAGCAAGGATCAAAAGCAGATGTAGAAGCAACTCCACTACAAACTGGTCAAGTAGAAGAATTTATTGAAGAGGACTGCGAAAGCTGTAAACTGTAATGGCCTATTCTGAAAAAGTTTTAGAACATTATGAAAACCCACGCAATGTAGGTAGTTTAGATAAAAACTCTCTTAAAGTAGGCACTGGTATGGTAGGTGCGCCTGCTTGCGGTGATGTGATGAAATTACAAATAGAGGTTGATAATGGCATTATCACTGATGCTAAGTTTAAAACTTACGGATGCGGAAGTGCGATTGCTAGTTCGAGCCTCGTTACTGAATGGCTTAAAGGCCGCACGCTTGACCAAGCTCAAGCAATTAAGAACAGCGAGATTGCTGAAGAACTTGCCCTACCGCCAGTAAAGATACACTGCTCAGTCTTGGCGGAAGATGCTATCAAAAGTGCAATAGAAGATTACAGGAAAAAGAATCAATGAGTAAAGAACAATATAATTTATTAACCAAAACAAACTATCTACAACGTAAGATGTTCCTTGATCCGGCAGGTCCTGTAACTATCCAACGCTTTGAAGAAGTTAAGTATAACAAAGTTGCTAACTTTGAAACCACAGCCAGGGGGTTCTTTTGGCAACCAGAAGAAGTTAGTCTAACTAAAGATGCTAATGATTTTAAAGATGCGAGTGATGCAGTTAAGCATATCTTTACCAGCAACCTATTACGTCAAACAGCCCTAGATAGTTTACAAGGCCGCGCACCTAATCAAGTATTCGGCCCAGTGGTGAGTATCCCGGAACTAGAAGCACTTATCAGCAATTGGAGTTTCTTCGAAACTAACATTCACAGTAAGAGCTATAGTCATATTATTCGTAATATCTATAATGTACCTAAAGATGTGTTTAATACTATTCACGACACTGCTGAGATTGTGGGCATGGCCAGTACCATTGGTAACTATTATGATGCCTTACATGCTATTAATTGTCGTAAAGAAATGGGCGAAACTGTAGCAGAACGTGATCATATCAAAGCTATTTGGTTAGCCCTACATGCCAGCTATGGCCTAGAAGCATTCCGCTTTATGGTATCATTTGCTACAAGTTTAGCCATGGTTGAGAATAAGATCTTTATTGGTAATGGTAACATTATCAGTTTGATCTTACAAGACGAACTGCTACACAAAGAGTGGACAGCGTTCTTGATCAATCAAGTGGTTAAAGAAGATCCACGTTTTGCTGACATCAAAGCAGAATGTGAAGATGAAGTATATCAGATGTATATGAGTGTTATCAAGGAAGAGAAAGATTGGGCTGATTATTTGTTCAAAATGGGGCCAGTTATTGGTCTAAACGCTAATATTTTGAAGGATTTTGTTGATTATACAGCCGTAGATGCACTAAAACAAATTGGCATACGTTACAATCAACCTGCACCAAAAACAACACCTATTCCTTGGTTTAACAAGCACAGCGACACCAGCAAGAAACAAACAGCCTTACAAGAATCAGAGTCAACTAACTATGTCATTGGTGTAATGGGTGACAGTGTTGATTATGATGCACTACCAAGTTTATAAGAGAGAAAAATGTTAACAGTATATTCAAAAAATAATTGTCCGTTTTGCGACAAAGCCAAGCATTATCTAAAAACTAATGGGTTCGAGTATGAAGAAATTAAAATCGATGAGAATCCAGAAGCACGTGAATGGTTGATCAATGAAGGTCACCGCACAGCCCCACAGATCTACAACAATGGTAAATTGTTAGTAGAAGGTGGATATCAAGGATTAGCAAAGTTAAACGCTGATCAAATTCAAGAACGCATAGGAGCGACAAATGCTTAAAGAGAACGGATATAGTAAAGATACTATTGTAACATTTAAAATAGTTAATGGTGATGAAATCATTGCTAAAGTAGTAGCCGAAGATGAAACTGGGTTTACAGTAAGTAAACCATGCACGGCTATTCCGAGTCGTGATGGATTAGGTTTGATACAAACTATGCTAACAAGTGACTTAAATAAGAGTATAGTTTTAGATCGTCAACATGTGATGATGCATGCCCCAACAGTTGAAGATGTTAAAAATCATTACATTGAAACAACTACAGGTATTAAACCAGCATCGGCTGGCGGTATTATAACTTAAGGTAATTTAGTAGCATGTCAGAACATGATATATCGTTAGTAACATCACAAGCAGGATCAGTTGTAGCCGAAGGCCAGAAAGTTAGTTTAGGCATTGCATCTGGCAGCATAACCCCTAGTACTATTACTGCTATGGTGGGAATATCTAAAAATCTTGGATTACAAATTGCTCCAAGTGTTACTAATGCTATGAGTGTTTTATCTACTCATGCAGGTTATAATTCAAATAGCGCAGGTTATATTCCAGGAGTATCGGGTCCGACTGGTAGTGCTGCAAACGCATTATCTAGTCTAACTACTATACAAGGACAAATGGGATTTACTGGAAATCCTAGTACCGACAATCATGCCGGGTTTGGGCAAATTTTAAATCAAGCACAAAATCATATTAGTGATGCGCAAAGTATACAAACAACTACCAGCTTTATTTCAAATAGTAGTTATAGTGACTTTGGTAGTGGTATTACTAATATGAGTAGCATGTCTAATCAGGGATTAGTTGGAAGTTTAGGTAATTTGTCTGCTGCTGGTAATGCTTTTTCGGCAGCTGGTCCTGTGTTTGATTTAACTGACATGAGCAATTTTGGTACTGGTGCAGGATTAGTTAATAAATTATCTAGTGTAAAATTAGGTAATGCAACTGGAGTTAATGCAGCATTAACACAAAATAATGTTGATTTAAATAATCTGAGTGATCCGTCTTACAGCGATACTATTACACAAACATTATCATCTATCAATGATCCAACTGTTATTTCTACAGTGACTAATCAATTGGGTATTAGTCCTCCGGGTAACATTACTAATTTAAATGATTTAACTGATATTAATAAATTAGCAAATCCAAATTCTGTAAGTGGCTTAACTGGCGGATTAAGTGGTATGTCTGATAAGTTCAGCGACATGGGAGCAAAATTTACCAGTCCGACTGACGCAGCAAGTATGATGAATAACATACAGGTTCCTAGTATTCCGACCCTAGATACCAGTGCATCTGATTTATCTGCACACATGACCAGCTTAACACCGAGTATTCAATCAATGACCGGAGTAGGAGTTGGTGTCAGTCCACTATTAGGTTCAAACGGATTGCCTAGTATGCAAGACTTTACACATGTAGTCAGCGGTGGACCTGAATTATCTAATATAACATCTCCTAGCAGTTTAACTGCTGGACAAGTTAGTGCATTAAGTGATTCGATATCTAAAACATCAGGTCTTATGGACACAGCTGGTATTGACTTAACTTCTGTACCGACATCTACCCTAAGTACTAATATGAGTTTTGCTACTAATTTACATAAATTTGGTGTAGATTCTACTGGATCTGGAGTAAGTGATGTACTTAATAGTATGGCTGTACCAAATAGTATATACGGTGATAGTATTAAAAATAGTCTGGCAGAAGGTAAGAATATTTCACTAATGCAAGCGCAGGGCATTAATCCTCTAAAATTTAGTTAAAAATTCACTATATTTTAACAAGAACAAAGTCTGTAGTTGCTCATCATAAAAATCTAGGCGAATGTCGGTGAACCTATCCATAAATCCGTTACTGTCACTGTCACCATGCCAAGTATGTTCTCGCACACTAAAACCTAGATTAGCCTTTAATCGCCAACTGATCAACAAAGTAGTACGTCCATGATCTTCTATAATCTTTTCCTGCAACTTGTGCCAGGAATCCATTGATAATGTAAGTGTTTTAGTCATTACAACCACCTCAAACAAAAAATAGTATAATCTTCTTCTTTAGCAAACACCACACCTAGATATAGATAAAACTCATCCATGTGCCATCTACACACAACAACACTAAGGTCCATGGCCATTAGCCAACCTGGTAGTTCGTCAGCAACAAAATACCCATTATCTCGTTGGAAATGGCTTTCGATGCTGTCTAGTAGTTCACCGTTGATTAGCTTTCTTTTCACGGAAACACCATGGTAAACAATAAATGTTTTTGCGGATCTACAACAGCGTATCCTGACAGTCCAAGCGTTTCGTTGTCGTAGATTAGTTCAACACCCCAACGATCTCGCAGCCAATTGGCAAATGACCAAGTGTTTAAGTCGAAGTCTGCGGCGGGATCGATGAATTCTTTCATCCATGCTGTGCGAGCATCGGCTAACTGTTTTAAACTGTGTAGGTGTTGATCTTCGCCTAGGATGGTATCTATGCGTCTAGGCAGATCCTTGTAGAACTCGTCTTTTTGTGTAGCTGATAAGTCATTGGCGGCATCAACTGCGGCACTGATGTTCTTAAGACGATTAGTTAAATCATTTTGTGAAGACATATACACCCTCCCATTTTTCACGCCCAGCAACTTTATCATTGCCTACACCTGGGCGAGTGTTTAGCATCATCTTGATAGTCTGCTTGTGTTTAAATCCTAGTTTTGCAGCAGTTTCGATCCAACGGTCAACTACTAGAAATTCTCGATCTTTGCCTACTTTATAGTCAGCAATATTAGTGGCAAACACACCATCTGCATTTAAACCCTTGTGAATATTTGCCATAGTAGGCACAACATATCCTTCGAACCATTCATCAAGTGTAGTAAATTGATTCATACACTGTGTAGGTTCATCACTGTATTTTTCTAAGTTAAAGTACGGTGGACTACTAAATGCTAGATCCACGTCCTCGGGAACAAATACTTCACTGACATTCTTATGTAATGTACCTCGACGACCGAGACTATCGTATATACAATCATTTAAGTAGTGTAGATATTCTATGGTTTCTGTGTTAGGGTCCACTGCGGTGTAGTTATAGCTCATTGTACTGCAACTGATGCCTAAGAGCCTTCCGCCGTAGCCAGCACTGTAATCATAAACATTACCCCATAGAACAGGACATAGGTACTCAGCAATAGCACAAGCATTCTGTGGTTTAAAATTCTGGATATTTTCTCCGGTAACCAATTCCAACGCTCGTCTGAGTGCTGTAGGGCTAACAAGATTATCGCCAGTCCTAAACTCAAAGCAAATGCGTATGGCGCGACGCAACTTAGTATCATCATTGAAACGATCCTTTAAACTATTGCTGCCACGACCCTTAGGTTCGGCAGTCATCATATTTGGAAAACAAAAACGGTTAATGCTTTGCCCTTGATTGTTGCCAAGTCCTATTACACCATTCTTAACTTCATTGTAATTACTTAAACTTAGATTACGAATAGCAGAGTATAATCCCTGTTCGGTATAATAGTTAATTGGTACAATATTAATTGAACGGTAGATATTAAACACCTCTTCGATAACCTGTTCTGGTGCTTGATCGTACCGCTCTTTAGTATAGTCTGCTAATTGGTCTGCTACACCTTCGTAGCAGGTAAACATATCCGTGCCCTGTAGTAGTGCATGGGTATGATAATTGTCTGTACCCCAAGTTTTGTGTAAATCTGCTATACCTATCATTACTAATTGTATTCCTATGGCTATTATACTTTAAATTAACTCAAAAGTCAAGTCAAAAAACAATTCAGCTTGGCGATTGATAATTATGTGCATGTTATTAATTTCGTATGCACCAGGACAGTGAGTATTAAGCCAGTCGATTAACTTTTTATATTCAACTGAATCAACATCTTCTGCTAGAGCATATATACAAGCTCTAGGGCTCTGGGAAATTTTTTTAAATTTCATTCTGCAAACCTTAGGACTAATAGGGTGAACAATTTGTCAGTGATGTTGATTTGTTTCTCAAACTTCCACCAGTCTGGATCAGCAACACCGTATTGACTGTGTTCTGTGTCTAACCATCCACGTACTTCATTATCGGCAGCTATACGATGCATCTTGCGACCTCTACGATCAGTCCAGGATTTGTGTATACGATATTTGTATAAAGACCAAATCTCCTCCATGACCATACGGTCAATACTACGTTGCATCAACTGTGATTGGTGTTGTAGTATCTGATCTGCTAAACTTAATGTTGATTTACCCACGTGCCTTCCCTTGGCTATGACTCTACGCATACTTTAATGTTACCATCATTGCGTGTTGATGATCTTCAATTAAAAACTCATTACGACTACATTTAAACTTAGCGTTTTGTGACTTGAGATAATAGATAACTGTGACATCTTTGTGCATAGGATTGATAGTAACATGATGCCACCCTTCTCTGGTGCGCATGTCACGTTCCATATACCAATTCCACGGCTGAGTGTCCCAATCAGTCCAATCATTTTGATGCATAGAAAAAACATAGTCTTCCCATTCATTTGACCATATGTCTTCTTCGTGTAGTCGATCTAAGGCAACGTTTTTAGGTATTTTACTCACGCCCACCTCAACATAAACATAGTGTAATCTTGGTCACTAGGGAATATTACACAATAACTCTCTACATCAGCTTTAAGTTGGCTAAATTTAACATTATACTCTAGTTCAAATTCATCTTGCCATTGCCATACTGTAAGTTTACGCTTTTCTGCATCCATACTCACAGCCGCACGATGTATTATTCTAAAAGGAACAAATTGTACACATCTATGATCTGTCATGCCCACCTCATAATAAATGCAGTAACATCTTCTTCACGTTCTAATACTACGGTCATGCCTTCTTGATGCATACGACCCCTAGGTAGATTGATATCCATCCACGCATATATAGCTTTTTCGTTTTTCATCCAATAGCTAATATCAGCAATGACAATATAATGGTAAGGCATTTCTTGATCAAACGGACCGCTTACTATGAACTTACGTCCGTTGGCACCATCTAATATGCTCATGACCACCTCAACTTTGCCATAGTAGCATGTTCTTCTTTTAAACAGAGGAAATGGTATTCATACTTACCATTGACGATATATTCCATATCTTCGTAGAGTGTATCAATAGCATTATCCTCTAACCAAGCATCAACTTCGTCCCTAAACGCAACCGCCGTTAGATACTTATCGTAGTCACCACGGGCTGTGACTTTAATATAATGACTTGTTCCGTTATAGTAGTATGCCATTATGCCCACCTCAACAAAAACGCTGTATATGCTGCATCACTAGGAAAAACTAATTCATCCCAATTACCCCAGTTGCTTTGAATAATCTTAACATTGTGTAGTTGCTCAAAGGCATCTTTATGTCGGTGTCGTTCTAATCCAAAACCACCGTTAGCAATTACCGCTTGGTTGGCATTATGAAACGCTGATAGTATTTTGTGTATTGGAACTCTCATGCCCACCTTAGGGCAAATGCGGTAGCATCTTTACTGTGCTCAAAGTAAAAATTATAATAGCCAAACCAATTAAACACGTACCAAACATCCCCCAAACCGAGACCAATCATGCCTGGTTCTTGTCTACCTAGCCCAAGAGTATGCTCGCACCACTTCGTCATATTGTAAATGCTCCACGTGTTATCACCTTCCACTTTGGGTATGCGAACCGCATGCCACCCTTGGTCGAGTAACTGTCGTTCTACTTGTTGTCGCTCTACTGGTGCTGCTCTCATGAGTATCTCATTAAAAATGCTGTTAGATCTTTAGGAGTACCAAAGCGTATAAAATGTCGTTTGATATGTCCGGCCTTGGCCTGATTAAATTTGTACACTGCATTATATTCAGCTAGAGCAGCCTTGACCCGTTGGTACTCTGAAATTTCAACAACAGGATCATCGGGCACATATCCAATTATATCTCTTAAAAAATTAATAAAAATTCGAGCCGCGTGATCACTGCCCTTGATGTTCAAGTACACCGGACCTTCTTCGATGTTACCATATGTAATATCTAAGGTCATTATTCGTGCTTCAAATAAAAGTATGTAATATATTCTTCAGCTTCTTGCTGTTTACGTAGATCCCAGTGCCAAGTATCATAGGCCATACGACGCACACCTTTACGGTCCTTGAGCTCTTCAGCTATATCATAAATTACAGCATCCCATTGAGGCTTTAGACTGTGTTCAACAATCATTGCCAAATGTCCGCCATCTTGCTCTAATAGAATCTTCATGTTACTATTATATAGTCACTCAGTAGAAAAGTCAAGGAATATTATTTTGGTTAATATTTTGGTAAACCTAATCATTGATTTTTATTTTTAATAGCTATATATTACAACAGTCTTAAATAAATTCGAAAGGAAAGACAGTGAGTACGCATAATTGGAAACCAGCACTACCATTAACTAGATATTTTGAACCAACTCGCACTGATAAAAGTGGTGAGCGTGCAAAAGCCAAATATAAAAATCATAATTTGCCCATATTACAATATATGTATCACGGCGATGTATTAACTCCATTGCACTGTGTAGTATCCGGAGCTCCTGGGTGGATCGATTTTCCATGTATTATTACAAAAAATGAAAAACAAAGATTTAATATAGACTTTAATCATATTAGACAAGAACAATTAGGTGCAATGCAAGCAGGCACAAGTAAAGATAAGGGTATGTATGACCCAAGTCATATTTTTAGAAGTAAACGTTTGAACGAAAATCCAATATTGCTGTTAGAGTTTATGACCATCATGCCAGTGAGCCAAGAAATTCACAAGTATATTACACAGGACAGCGCACTGAATCATATTACATTAGCAAATTTTGATAGTAAATATTGGCCATGGATACTGCAATCAAAGTCTAATTTTGATCAGTTTACCAATTCATTTGGATTGACAGAAATTGATTATAATTGGTTTATTGATCACCTAAGTGATATTAACCAACCAACAATTTCGTCTCGGGTAACAGTTAAACCAATTGATGCTCAATTTGTTCCAACCTGGAATCAAATTTAGGTAGCCACCCGCGGATCTTAGCTAATATGCCACTACCGTTGTCTTCGGCAATTGGCTCGTAAGTAAGTGCAGGTTCTTTTTGTGTTATAGTTACGTGTTGTTTCTTTAACACTTCTAGAACCTGTATTAATTCCGGAGTTAGGTGTTTGGTAAATTCCTCAAGAATAGTTTTGTATTGAGGAGTTTCGGTAGGTTTGGGGTCTTTGGTTAGTTTGAAGTAGGCACTTTTAGTTTCTACTACACGTGTTAATACAGCATCTTCGATGTCAAATAACTCAGCTACATCTTCGCGACGTGCTTGTTTTACATCGGCCTGTAGTTGTTTTAACTCAGTGGTTAATTCATCAATACGCATCATATTTTTAGCAAGACGTGTAAATTCAGCACTCTTATAAGAGCTCAGTCTAGCTGTAACTTTAGTTGGATCGTCAGCGTAGCTAACATCTGGGTGCTCAATTCTAGCTTCAACTAGGTTAATGTAGTGTAATAAATTCTTCATAATACTATTTATATTAATCTACTTGACTTTTATTTTAAACGACTGTATAATTGCTGTTAAGTTAATTAAGAAAGGTAGCAAATGGTTACTACAAACGCATTAAAGAATAGATTTCCAAAACGTGAGTTTGATGTTACAAGTAAAGCAGACTTAACAGCTTATAAACAGTTTATTACTACACATAGCTGGGGTGAAAATGGTTGTCCATTTGAATTAGAATGGCCATGGTTGAGCATTCCTGATATGATTGCTAATAAAATTGCTGAACATGCTGTAGAAAATATGTAATTGTTGTAACTCCTAAAGTTGTAATTTTAAGGACCTTCGGGTCCTTTCTTTTTGACTATAAATACTGTATGGCTTCATACTCTATACATGCTAATAATATCAGTCAAGCAACGCCAGTCCTACGTAAAGGTCCTATTTCAATATATTCAGATGTTTCTGTTTATTTTGTAGTAGGTGAGAAACCAGAAGCAATTCCAGGAAAAAGTGCTTTACTACATGCTGGCGAAACTCGCCAAATAAAATTACCAGTTAGTTGTAGCCGCATTGCATTTACGGCAGTTAATAATCAGGGCATGGTTATCATAACTGAACTTACCGTAGGAGCAAAAGCAAGCTGTTCGGCGTAACATTAGCTAAATACAATTATTAGATTAGAGGAACACTCATGGCAGTCTATGACATCGCAGTTGGCGCAACAAGTAATGTTAGCGCAATTTTAAACAGTACAAAAGTTAAAGTATCAAGCACCGTGTCTTGTTACTATGCAACTGGGCACAATCCAGTTGCTTATGCAGGTAATTGTGCAATATTACCAGCAGGTGTAGTTCGTGATATCAATTGCGGACCGGGTAACTTAATAGCAAGTGGCGGTAATATTACACAAGCAGGACAAGGTCCTCAAATCGCTTTCCTAGCAGTAAGTGGCACTGGTACAGTAAGTGTAACTGAAATTGGTTGGGTTAATTTTGCAGTGACACCTTGGTAAGGATAAAACATGAGAGCAAGTGAAATTTTAAGAAAGTTAGCTGACGTAATTGATCAGCATACTGGTGGTGAAGAACAAGCCCGCCCGGAAAATTCAGTACCACACGCTGAATTAGCACCTGTAGAAGTTGATCACACAGATGCCACAGAACCTACAGCAATGGTTCCGCCCTTACAACAAAAACTTGAACTGTTAAAACAAGCAGTACAAGGGGAACAAGAAACATGTCCAATATGTGGAGCAACTGAATGCGAATGTGAAGGCCCAGATGAGCTAAACATCATTAAACAAAATGCAGGCCTTCCTGTTATCGTTGCCCATACAGCTGGTGAAGATAACGACATTGGAGATTAGTTCCAATGTCACAAGCAGTTAAAATTAGCAGTGGTATTACACAAGATGCATTCACTTCTCACATAGGTGAATTTGGTCGTTTATTCTACAATTTAACCACTGGCGAACTACGCCGCAGTGATGGTGCAACTCCCGGTGGACTACCTGTTTACATTGCTGTTGGTAATGCTAACATTGGTAACTTACTAATTACTAATACCACAATTAGTACACAACCTGCTAATGCTAACTTAAACGTACAGACCAATGGTACTGGTACTGTTAATCTAATCGGTAATGTGGGATTCTTTACTACAGCCTCAGGTGCTACTGGATCTCCTCTATTTTCTGTAGATAATTTTGGTAATGTAGTGGTCAATGGTAAATTGAACATCAACGGCCAAAGTTATTTTGTTGGTAATGAAACTAATTTTGGTAATATAACAGTTACAGGTAATGCTGTTAATAATGGGACAACTACATTTAACGGTGCTACTATCATTAACGGTGATACTACTCGTACAGGTAACACTTATCAAACTGGTAACGTAACTATCACTGGTAATTCAATAAACACTGGTTCTAGCACGTTTAACGGTAATACTGTATTCAATGGCAATGCTTACCACACAGGATTCACATCATTTGTTGGCGATGTAGCACACATAGGTAACATTGTCATCACAGGCCAAACAACTAACAATGGACTGAGCATATTCAACGGTGACCTAACCATTGCTGGTAATGCGCACTTAGTTGGCAACACAAGCATAACTGGTAATACTACAGTAACTGGCAATACTCTAGTAACTGGAACTACCACAGTGACTGGTAATACAATAGTAACGGGATATACAACTGTTACAGGTAATACATTGGTAACAGGTAATACTGTAGTAGTTGGAACCACAACAGTAACAGGTAATACTCTAGTAACAGGTAACACTCTGGTAACTGGTAACACCACAGTGGTAGGAACCGCAACTCTAACTGGTAATAGTTATATAGCTGGCAATACTTTTGTTACAGGAACTACCACAGTAATTGGTAATACCTATGTAACTGGACAGGTTACAACCATTACAGGCAACACTTACCTACAAGGTAACAGTTTTGTCACTGGCACTATATCAGTCACTGGTAATAGCATCCAATCTGGACTATCAACATTCATAGTGTCTGCACAAAACAGCACTCAAGGTGCTGTAGAGATTACCGGCGATGCCAGCGGTAGTTGGCAAACTCCTGTTAATACTGGTGTAATGCTGCACGTCACAGGCCAAGCAAACTTATCGAGTCGCATCTATAATGACGCCATAAACAACTATGCCTTGTTTACTGGTCGTAGATTTGATGGTACAATGGCTAACCCGTCAGCAGTTCAAGCCAATGAGGACATTTTCCGTATTGCGGGAGGTGTATATACCAGCAGTGGTTGGGCAAATATTGGCCCAAGTCGTATCAGTTTTGTAAGTAATGAAAATCAAACTGCCACTAACCAAGGCGGACGTATTGAATTCTGGACTACAGCAAATTCATCTGGTCCAGCTTATGCTAATATACAAAGAATTGCCTATGTTGATGCTTCAGTTGGCCTACAGGCAACACAGTTCACTACACCAGGTAACGTAACAGCCAACTATTTTGTTGGTAATGGTTCGGCACTAACTGGTATATCAACATACAGTAACACAAACGTATCTTCATATCTGCCAGTCTATTCAGGAAACATTGCGGCCGGTAACGTTGCTATTACTAACAATGAAACAGTTGGTGGTAATGTCACAGTAACTGGCACTATCACAGGCAATTTGGTAGGCAATGTCACAGGCACTGCTACTAAAGCTAATGTGGCCACTAATTTATCCGCGGCTTCATCAATCCTAGCAGGACAGGTAAGTGTTTCAAGTCTGACTCTAGCTAAAAATACCACAACATTGGATGCTAATGTAACTGTCGCAGGACTAACTACCAGTCATAAAGTTATGGTTATGCCAGCAGCTGATATGACTTCAGGAGCATTTATTTCTGCCGCATATCCGCTTTCCGCAAATACCTTAGGATTCCAGCTGCAATTTTGGGCGCCAAATGGTATGGGTACCACTCTCTCTGCTTTTAATCTAACCTATTTCGCTTGGATCTAATATGTCTGACGTTATCTGGATTAATCCAGTGGTCAAAGGCAGCTGCACCCCAGACGGCGGGTGTGGTAGTGCTTGTTGTATGTTCAAGGTCTATTCAGATGCTGTAAACTATACCCTAGAATGGTGTCAATACTACGATCAAGATCCTAGTGTAACTCTTAAATGTACCATATATGAAAACAGATATGAGGGTTGTAAGATTTACCCATCTGAGCCACGATTCTTTTTAAACAATCCGCATTGTGGATATTATCTTGAAGAAGCATAACCAAATAGTTTGACATTGTTTAACTACAATGTTAAGCTATCAATATACACTAATAAATAATTAACTATGATATTTGGATTATTCGTTCTAGGCGTTGCCTTAACTATTTCGGCTGTGGCCGCATACTACAGTATTGCTGGCCTATGTGCTATATTTGCCGCGGCAGTATACCCAATTATTATCATGGGTGCCGCACTTGAATTGGGCAAAATTGTAGCCACAGTTTGGTTACACAAGTTTTGGCATCGTGCTCCACTTCAATTTAAAATTTATCTTGTCCCAGCCATTGTAGTGCTTATGTTAGTTACCAGCATGGGCATTTTCGGTTTCCTCAGCAAGGCACACATGGATCAATCCGTTACGGTAGGAGATAGTTCTGCCCAGGTACAAATCCTTGATGAAAAGATTAAAACGGAACAGGATAATATTGCTACGAGCAAAAAAGCCCTAGCACAAATGGATAGCCAGGTTGACCAAATGCTATCACGTACCACAGACGACAAAGGCACTAACAAAGCAGTTCAAATACGCAAGCAACAAGCAGGTGAACGTAAGAGTTTACAAGCTGATATTGCTACGGCACAGTCAAACATAGCTCGACTACAAGAACAGCGTGCTCCGCTTGCGGCACAGTCACGCAAAATTGAAGCAGAAGTTGGTCCAATCAAATACATAGCGGCACTGATCTACGGTGATAATCCAGATGCTAACCTATTAGAACGTGCTGTGCGTTGGGTAATTATTCTATTAGTTCTAGTGTTTGATCCTTTAGCACTTATCCTTATCTTAGCCGCAGAACAAACAGTTGAATGGTCTCGAGAAGATGATAAAACAAAAGCTGAAAAGGATCAGAAACGTGAAGGGTGGCATCAAGAATGGATACCTGATAGTGAAGCATGGCCTGAGTGGGATGAAACAGCCGCATACGAACCAGATGATGGTCCGCTAACTGATGAGCAATTAGAAGCCATCAAAGCCGCTGCAGGTAATGTAGAAATGACATCAATGTCTTCAACCTTATTCGATACAGAACGAGAATTCTTTGATCATGGCCGAGAAATTGCCCGTGAAATAGATGCTAACAATGGTAAATTTAGTCCGATTGATAGTTGGAATGCTAGAATAGACGAAAAGCATAATGATGGGCTAATTCAACATCATACGCATACTGAATACCTAGAAACACCGGAAGAACATGTGCAGGATCAACATCCATACCTGACTAAACCTTGGTCATGGGGTCCTACTGAAGAACCACAAGGTGAAAGTGCAGAAGATTTTATTAACAAGTTAAATCAACAATTTGCACCTACAACGCCGGACGAAGAGACTTATACATTATTAAATTCTGGTGTAACTATTAATGTAGTAAAAGATAATCCACATATTGACCCAGATCCTATTCTTAATACGGCTAAGACTAATTTTGTAGATATTCCAGATATGAGCATCACAGCAGACAATGCAGTAAATACTCAAGCAGGATTTGGTACAGAGTTTCCAGCAAATCCGGGCAGAGGTGACATGTTCCTACGTGTAGATTATCTACCAGGTAAACTATTCAAATGGAATGGTATTAAATGGATTGAAGTAGACAAAGACAAAACTGATCAGTTTGCTTATGATCAAGAGTATATCAAACACTTAGTGGAAAAAATTGATTCAGGAGAGTATGATGTTGATTTACTTACTGCCGCTGAACAAGAACAAATATCGAGATATCTAAATGACACAAACCAATAGCAGATTTATAACTCCCCCTGATACAGTATATCCAGACAGCAATCACACAGTGGTATTAGTGGATGCTACACCAGAAGACATAGAAAAAATTAATTACTTCTGTAATGCAAGTAATAAAAATTATGATATTTACTTGTACAAAGGCGATTATGACGATCTACAATGGTTAGGGGCAGTGACTAATCTAGCAGATCATGTATTAATCAATGAATCTAGTCAAGTAACTATTTCGGGCATTGGTAATCAAAGCAAATTTAGTTTAAATGTATTAGAATATTTTCAAAAGTTTGACGATAATAGCAATCAACTATAAATAAACTACACATATAATTTCAAGGAAAAATATGGCATTTCAAAACTCATTAACAGGTAGTACAGTCTACGTTAAAAACGATAACGTAGAACAGGCACTACGCAAATTTAAGAAAAAGATTCAAGACAGCGGCCTACTACAAGAAGTACGTGACCGTGGCGAATACGTTAAACCGACTATCGTACGTAAGAAAAAAGCCGCACAGGCTAAACAACGTTGGAAACGTAAACTACAAAGCCAACAACTTCCAGATAAACTTTATTAATTTTTGATTGTCAATTATTTGACAACTAGATAAACTTGTTGTATAAATATATATGTAGGATGCCTAATTAGGGTTCTACATATTTTTAGATCTTGCTTAATTAAAGGAGAAACTATATGTCTAAGATCATTGGTATTGACCTTGGCACCACTAATTCTTGTGTGGCCATTCTTGAAAACAACAAACCACGTGTAATTGAAAATAACGAAGGTGCTCGTACTACCCCTAGTATTGTTGCCTACGGCGATGAAATCGCAGTTGGTGCACCAGCCAAACGTCAAGCAGTTACAAATCCAAAAAATACAATCTATGCAGCTAAACGTTTAATCGGACGTAAATTCGAAGAACAAGCTGTACAAAAAGACATCGATTTGATGCCTTATAAAATTATTAAAAATACCAACGGCGATGCTTGGGTAGAAGTTAATGGTGATAAATTAGCGCCTCCACAGATCTCAGCAGAAGTCCTACGCAAAATGAAAAAGACTGCGGAAGATTATTTAGGTGAGGAAGTAACACAGGCAGTTATCACAGTACCGGCTTACTTCAACGACAGCCAACGTCAGGCTACTAAAGATGCCGGTACAATTGCCGGACTAGAAGTTCTACGTATCATTAACGAACCAACAGCGGCCGCTCTAGCATTTGGTATGGACAAAGCTGAAAAGGGTGATCGCAAGATTGCTGTTTATGACCTAGGTGGTGGTACATTTGACGTAAGTATTATTGAAATCTCAAATATTGACGGTGAAACACAATTTGAAGTATTATCAACTAATGGTGATACATTCCTGGGCGGTGAAGACTTTGACCAACGTATCATGGATTACATCATTGATGAGTTTATGAAAGAATCAGGAGTTGACCTAAGCAAAGACCAATTGGCTCTGCAACGCCTAAAAGAATCAGCTGAAAAAGCTAAGATTGAACTATCAAGTTCAACAAGCACAACAGTAAATCTACCATATATCACTGCTGATGCTACTGGTCCTAAACACCTAAACGTAACTATTACACGTGCTAAATTTGAAGGCCTAGTTGAAGAACTAATTAAACGTAGTATCGAGCCATGTAAAGTGGCATTAAAAGATGCTAAATTAACTGCTAAAGACATTGATGATGTTATCTTAGTTGGTGGCCAAACACGCATGCCTAAGGTACAAGAAGAAGTTGAGCGACTATTTGGTCGTGCTCCACGTAAAGACGTTAACCCAGACGAAGCAGTTGCAGTTGGTGCGGCTATCCAAGGTGCTGTGTTAAGCGGTGATAAAACAGATGTTCTATTACTAGATGTTACTCCATTATCATTAGGTATTGAAACAATGGGCGGAGTAATGAGCAAGTTGATTAAAAAGAATACAACTATTCCTACTAAAGCAAGCCAAGTATTCTCTACTGCCGAAGACAACCAACCAGCTGTAACTGTAGCGGTATACCAAGGTGAGCGCGAAATGGTGCAACACAATAAAAAACTAGGCGAATTTAACCTAGAAGGTATTGAGCCAGCACGTCGTGGTACTCCACAAATTGAAATTACTTTAGACATTGATGCTAATGGTATTTTAAAAGTAAGTGCTAAAGATAAAAATACCGGCAAAGAAAAGAACATCACTATCAAAGCTAACTCAGGACTAACTGAAGAAGAAATTGAACGTATGGTTCAAGATGCTGAAGCTAATGCAGAAGCTGATAAGAAAACAGTTGAGCTTGTTCAAACACGTAATACAGCAGATGCACAAGTACATGACATTAAAAAAACACTTGAAGATAAAGCTGATCAAGTTACTGAAGAACAAAAAGCTAATATTGATGCGGCTCTGGCAAAAATTGAAGAAGCAATCAAAGGTGATGATGTAGATGCTATTCGTGACGCAATGGTGGCAGTAAGTAAATTAGTTGAACCATTATACGCAGATCAACAAGCAAAAGCACAACCAACTGTTGAACCAGGCGAACAAACAACTACAGAATCAGCCGACAATGTAGTAGATGCAGAGTTTACAGAAGTTAAAAAGGAGAAAAAATAATGAAAGAACATTATATAACATCTTTTGACATTAGTAATTTACCACGTTTTGCTGTTGGGTTTGATCGTATGTTTGCAGAGCTTGCTCGTACACAAGAAAAGTTAAACAACACTAACTATCCACCTTACAACATTCTTCGTATTGCTGAAACAGAATACTCTATTGAAGTAGCTGTAGCTGGGTTTGAAGAGGACGAACTTGAGGTTGAACTGGTAGATGGTGAGTTGATTATTAGAGGCGAAACTAAATCTAACACCATAGAAAACACAGGTAACTATCTACATCATGGCATTGCAGCACGTAATTTTGTACGTACATTTGCTCTGCCAGATGATGCAGAAGTTAAAAATGCAACAGTTCGCAATGGTATTTTAAAAGTAAATGTAGAAATATTCATTCCACAATCTACTAAAAAATCTATTGCAATTACCTTCGAAAAGTAGTATAATAGTCTTAAGGGTGGAGGAAACTCCACCCATCATTAACTAAAAGAGAAAGAAATTATGGGAAAAGCAGTTACTAGAGTCAGACCAACGCCAAATCTTGAACTTCATGAACCTCCAATGTATCGGGTTATCTACATCAATGATGATGTTACTACTATGGAATTTGTAATCGAAAGTTTAATTACTGTGTTTAATCACAGCCATGATACTGCTGCTGAAATTACACAGAGTATTCATGTAAATGGTAGTGGTATTGCTGCAACGTTACCATACGAAATGGCAGAACAAAAAGGTGTAGAAGTTACACAACTTGCTCGTAATAATGGATATCCATTAGTTATTAAATTGGAACCAGATGCATAATGATTTTTAACAAGATTAAAGAACTTAAAGCTGAAGGTAAGAAGATCGGTATTACCTTTAGTACATTCGACATGCTACATGCTGGCCATATAGCCATGTTAAGTGAAGCCAAAAATCACTGTGATTACTTGATTGCTGGTTTACAAACAGATCCGACCATTGACCGTCCTGATACTAAGAACAAGCCTGTTCAAAGTATTGTAGAACGTCAGATCCAGTTGGCTGCTTGTCGTTATGTAGATGAAGTAGTTATCTACCAAACAGAACAAGACCTAATTGACCTACTGTTAATCCTTCCACTAGATGTACGTGTATTAGGTGAAGAATATCAACATACTGATTTTACTGGTAAGGAAGAATGCCTATATCGCGGCATTGAGTTAATTTATAATAAACGTGATCATTCATTCAGCAGTTCAAGTTTACGTAAACGTGTAGCACATGCTGAAACACTCAAACTATTAAAGTCAGATAATAATGTTACGAAAATTACTAAGTAGTCTAGCTAAATTCTTTACCTGCGGCAGAGGTTGCACAGGTAGTTGTAACCAAGGTAGAAAGGCCTGCGACTGTGAAACTAAGTGATGATACAAAATTTGCTATCTTACTGATAGTGGTTATTATATCAATAGCAATGACATTTTTTCCTCCCAAGACAGAAGTAGCAGTGTTCTATGACTGCCGCATGGCCGAGATTAGTCCAGATGTTCCGCTAAAAGTCAAAGAAGAATGTCGTAAGAAAATGGAAAAACACTCCCTCCCATCATGGCTCAAACCTAAAGGTAATTAAATATGGATGTAATGTTAGATTTAGAAACTTTATCAACCCGTCCAGATGCTACTATCTGCACATTTGGTGCTTGCAAGTTTAGTCCTTATAACCAAAATGATATTGTAGATGGCATCTATTTCCGTATCGATATCGACAGTCAAATTGCTCTAGGGCGTCATGTTGATGACAATACTATTGCTTGGTGGGGCAATCAAGCAGAAGATGTTCGCGAAGAAGCACTTGGCGAAGGCGATCGTATCACGTTAGAACAGTTTTCACAAGAATTAAATAGATTTATTGTAGGAGTAGATAACATTTGGGCACAGGGTCCTGTTTTTGACATTGTTATCTTAGAAAACCTATACAGACAGATGGGTTTACCATGCCCTTGGCAGTTCTGGCAGATCCGTGATAGTCGTACCTTGTTAAGTAGCCTAGGTGACCCACGTGAAAAGAACAAAGCAGGCCTACACAATGCCCTAGAGGATGCTGTAAGTCAAGCACAGGCTGTGCAGTATGTGTTTAAACAAGCCGGAATTACATCAAAACGATGAATGAAAAGAACAGAGAAGCACTGATTATTCTTCAAGAAGAATGTGCCGAAGTTATTCAAGCAGTAAGTAAATGTTATCGCTTTGGGATTGATAATCAACATAAATCGGGTGTATCGCAACGCACTAATCTAGAAATGGAAGTTGGCGATATGTTGGCTTTAGTAGATATATTAATCAAACAAGGTGTGCTAGATCGAAATGGCTTAGACATTGCTAAAGAAAACAAAATTGAAAAATTAAAGATATGGTCAGAGTTATTTAAGGAATAGTTATGCAAATTATATTTGGGCGTGACAACGCAGAAAAATTAAAAGATCGATATACAGTATTGGATTTAGAAACAATCGAAAAAGATGGTACTACTATTGAAGTCTTTTGTTTAATCCCGGGCGATAAGATATCTATCGGTGATTTACCGCAGTTGGATCAATGGACTACTTTACACGCTGAGTTTATTAAAGGATATCAAACTCAACAATATAACTATTGTCGTCAATGCATCGATCATTTAATGGGTAAATTTGGTGGGGAAGTAGACACGTTCTATGAAGAAATATTACGTAGAATAAATGAAGTAGATCCACAAGAAGTTTAATTCAGAGCAAACTACTCAGTTAATTTTCACAGGCAACTTAGTAAATAATATTACTAGGAGCCTAGCCAGTGAAAAAAACAATAATAATATTCACACTGCTTGTGGCAATACCCGCACAGGCCGCACCATTGCCCGACTTTCAATTCAAAAGTCCGAGTTTCAACGGCAATGGATATGGCACATACGTTCTAACTATACAGAACGAAGAATACACACGTGCGCAGGCAATACAACAGGCTCTACAGGCCGCACAACAAGCGGCGGCCACTGCGGCCAGCAATACTCCGCTTAATCAATTCTTAACTAACTTAGAATCACGTGTTCTAGCACAGGTAAGTCAAAACCTAGCCACAGCTATGTTTGCGGGTGGATCTAGTACCAGCGGCACCTTTAACTTCCAAGGTAATACTATAT
>Ga0316232_1001855_pt1 | contig 24102 bp, 21 predicted proteins | sample TBHtaG_FD_206006 | JGI IMG/M metagenome (GOLD analysis project Ga0316232, IMG submission 206006) | Freshwater microbial communities from Trout Bog Lake, Wisconsin, USA - TBH18025_13 | ecosystem: Environmental > Aquatic > Freshwater > Lake > Hypolimnion/Profundal zone | place: USA: Wisconsin... | reverse complement strand
GAGAACTCTATCGCCATGGCCTGAATTACAGGGTAGTTATTGCCGAGTCCCTCATTGAAGAGCCCCTGCAATCGAACATTACCAGGTTGATCGAATTTGGACGGAACCCTGCATCAGCCATTGATCGCGAGCAAGTAAGACAGCTCTTAACTCGTTGCGATGCCATTGATTGGGAGACGGTTTCAAACGGTTTACTCGGTCCTAATGGGCGTCAAGTTATATGCCGCCTTGCCTTACCCCACTAATGGGTACGGCTTCTACAGTTCAGAAACGCAAATTCAATGGGGTCTCGTCAAACCCTAACAACTACCCGACAGAATTTTAGATGATTCATTTAGCAACCAAATGGGGGGTAATACCCCCACCCCTCAAGTTGCCCAGCATCAGACAGATAAGCAAGAGTCTGTGCGTAGCTTAACGATCTACTGCGAAAGGCGCTATTTACAATCCCTTTTTGAAATAAATATGTGACATACCAGCGGATCGATTAAGAAACATCGCATAAATCTGAAGGAACTTGCAGGCTATGTGTACATTTATGAAGAAACTTGCAGCTTATGGGAGGCTTCTGCTTGCAACTTATGGTGGGCTACCTATAGCTAAGTTGTTGATTTAATTAAGCAGGAACTTGCACTTTATTGGGCCACCCACAACCGCAAAAAAATGCGTATACAGAACACTTTAATCGAACTGTCAGATATAAATGGTTATCTCAGCATTATTGTGAAGCATTAATGAAGCACAAGAATTTGCCACGGAATGGATCTATAAAATGACCAAAGTAAATCTCTTTAGGGGCAATCATCAACGTCCAAATATGACATTGAGGAGTGTCAACCCGAAACAGCGACTGACTATGGCTACTTAACTAACTCTACCTCTGAGTGCGGTGGTTAATGGAGGGATTACCATGTGAGATTGGGGACTATTGCAGAGTAATAAGAGGCAGGCAAAAAATTGACATTCTTTTCGCCAAACTTATGCTACATTGGGACCGATAGAAAATGGTGCAAAAATATAAATTTTGACCAAGCAGGTGGGTAATAGCGTGCTAATTATTGAGAGGCACTATTCAAAATTTACAGCATCGATGGTGGCTAAAAAAATACAATAAGGATAATATAATGGGAAAGATACAAGTTGACTTAAAAAGGATTGTGAAGCAAATCTTTACACCAACAGTTCGGAAATTTATTAGAAATAGCTACCCATATCGCATTCTGTCACTTCTAAGCGCCTACTCAGGTTGGGCAAGAGCAGGTTTTTCAGCCCCATCACCGCACTTTATTAAACAAGCATGCCTTATCAGAAACGGCCAACCAAACGCAACTTGGGTTGAAACGGGAACCTATTTAGGTCAAACAACAGAGGTTTTATCTAAATACGGGAAAAAAGTTTACAGCATCGAACCTGAACCGACATTATTCGCAAACGCAAAAAAATATTTCAACAACGTTAAAAATGTTGAAATATTAAATGGAACTAGTGAGAGTATATTTCCAGCATTGCTTCCAAAGATAAATGGGGATATCAATTTTTGGCTTGATGGGCATTATTCAGGCGGTATAACCTTTAAGGGTCCACAGGATACGCCAATCCTCGATGAGTTAAAAATCGTAACTAATAATATGAATCACTTTAATAAAATATGCGTTATGGTTGACGATATAAGATGTTTTAATCCGCATCAGTCTGAATACTCCACTTACCCCTCAGTAGATGAATTAGTTCATTGGGCAAAAGAAAATAGGCTACATTGGCACATTGAGCATGATATTTTCGTTGCCAAAAATTAAGCTAACGAATTTTATATATAAGAACCTTAAACCACTCCCACGCTTTATGACATTGAGCAGTGTCACCCCGAAACAGCGACTGACTATGGCTGCTTAACTAACTCTACCTCTGAGAGCGGTGGTTAATGGGGGGGTTACCATATGGTACTTGTCAAGAAAAATACAATATACGATATGAGTATGCATTTTCTATTTATAGAATTTTTCTATAAAAGCTTTGTTTACTTTGCTCCTATCCTTATCGAAAATCCAACCCCATTTATTAAAGTATTTTATTGCGCTCGACATATGAAAGATTAACATTTTTATATTTTTAAATGACCCTTTTGCATGCTCATGGTAAACGACCGCCTCTGGATAAAATATAGTTTTAGAGATGCTATGCATTCTTCTGCAGAAGTCTACATCTTCCAGATACATAAAAAATCTCTCGTCAAAGAAATTTATTTTTCTAGCAATATTCATGTGCACCAATAAAAAACATCCCGAAAGAACTGGTGGGTTCATTTCCCTTTCGTAATTTGTATTTCGTAATTCGTAACGATGGTCAATGCGCTCTATTATTGACTGAGGAATAAATAGATTAAATCTTCTTACAAATAAATTAAGCGGGGATGGTAGAAGCCTGCATGAATATTGCAAGCCTCCATTGGGAAATAGAATTTTGGGTATCAAGAGCCCAACTTTTTCATCCCCCTCTATTCGATTCAACATAATAGCCAGCATACTAGGCTCAAAATAAATATCAGGGTTTAATATAAAGTGGAAGTTACTGGCTCCAGAAATCATATTTAAGACCAAATTATGTCCACCACCAAATCCAACATTTCCATTCATAATGATATGTAAATTCTTTACCCCGTAGTATGATGACAAATTAATAGAAATAGGGCTCTGATCAACAATGTAGATGTCATTACACACTCCAGAAAGCAACAGACAATCGAGAAGGCGACCTATAGTTTCTGTAGGCGTATTAAAAAGAACAATCGAAGCAGTAACTTTGGGCATAGATTATGGATAAGATAATACCTATTGAGGGCGGCCTAGGCGCGCAGATCCTAACCTACATCATAATAAATCACTTTCTTAAATTGGGGGTCCCCATTAAAGTCGATCTGAGATACTTTCAAAATGTCCCAAAAATAGCCGAAAGAGGTAATGGGTTAAGTTTTTTTAAATGGGAATTAGATTATTTTGGCATTGATATCAATAGCCTAAAAAATCATGCTCAAATAACTTTACTTGATAGGATAGGTAAAAATTTACCCCTTAAAACACATGTAAAAGATGGTGAACCTTATAAACTTCAATGCCTTAAAGAGAGCCTGAAAAGGGAAGACTGGAAATCTCTATTTCCAATACAAAATGATGATGCAGTGATAGCTCAAGAAATTATTGGTAACAATGGTCATATTGTTGTGCACATCAGAAAAGGGGACTTTCTAAATGTTGCAAGCCACATCACAACGGAGGAGATGATCATACCCATACTGAGAAAGTTTAAGGGATTCAATATCAGCAAGTTGATAATCATTACCGACGGATGCATTGAAGTGAATAGATTTAAAGCTGAACTACCTTTTTTGGAGGATATTTCAATATATCAAAATATCAATAATATGCTGTCGCATGCAATTATGAGAAAAGCATCTATTCTCATCACCTCTAATTCTCAATTTAGCCTAACAGCTGGACTGCTTAACGAGTCTGGATTAGTCATCTCACCAAAAAAATGGTTTGATAACTCAAGAAAAAATTCAAAGCTTGAAAAACTATTGGGGGAAATTGGTAGCTGGAGGCTAATTTAAGCGATGGTCATAAAACTTTAGCTGCCTTTGAAGATGGTCGGCTATAAAAAAATTACTATTGTCATAGCAAATTGAAATGCCGCCTTTCTGGTAAACAGAAGTTGTAATCTTTAACTCCCCATGGCGAATAACGTAATATTTATTATTTGTATTAATATTAATTCCAGAAAATATTTCATACATGAATTTAATATTTGAAGCAAGAAAGAAACTCTGAAGATGATACTCTTTAAATAAATAGTATCGAGGTCCATACCCAAAGCTTACTCCTAACATAGTCTTAGGCTGACTTGTCAAGGATAAAAACTTCATAGAAAAACAATAGGTCTCCGGCCTAAATGATGAGTTGGAAAGCACCAAAATACCTGTCGAATTTTCAGAATATTCTTTAAAAAAATACTCCATTGTATGTTTATGGGCACCCAAATCTAAACCAATATTGGTAATTGCAATAACAACATCAAAACAATCGTAATCAACATTGAAAGTAATATCTTCAACATTTTCAGCAGTGAGGATTAAAACTTTGTTGAAATTAAAATTGCCACCTTCATTTCTTATAAAATCAATTGTGTATTTCAATCCCGTTTTAAAACAAGCTTTACCCAAGATTTTATTTCTGGTCTTGGAATAATTTTCATTCTCCACAATTTGCCATATAGGAAGATCATGATTAAATTTACCAGCCTTAATAACATTAATATTTGGCGATAAATTTAGAATTCCAGGTGTGACATAGGATGTAATTACATCAAATAATGATTTAATATAATTCATTTTTTAAATAATATGATAATTTAATTTTTTCACTAAGTAAATTTTTCTGAGGATATTTCAGTAGAATATCAAAAATCTGTATATTTATAAAGTTAGAATTTTTTAAATTTATATAGATGCCATTCTTAATCCGATCAGAATTTAAGAAAGGCCGCAGAAAAAGTAATCGCCCCCCTGAAGATACATACTCTCTAAAAGATAGGCCATATGACTCATGCCTTGATGTCCACACCATAATATCGGAGTTAAGGTTTATGTTTTCACCATTAAATTTTCCACAATAATTAAATAAATGTGAATACAAATCGAGTAGTTTAGTTTTATAACCAACTACTTTTAAGCTTAAATCTATTCTGCCTTTGGATAAGGCTATAAAACTATTAAACTGCTTAGCTATTGATGGTGTTCCATAATACAGTAAACAGGTTTTATTCTCAGCAGAATTATGCCTAGAAAATCTGGCCTCAATAAACTCTTCCCATGCACAAATTGTGAAATTTTTGTAAGGATAATAATTACTAAGCGGTCCATCTGGAACTATTAGGAATCTTCTATCAATAATTTTCCAGCATAGCAATGAAATTAAATAATACGGTAAAGCCTTAGTTATATAGTCAAAGATGCTTGATACAAATCCAAGAGGATGGGCATCAAATATAAATACTATTTTCTTTTTTCTTCTAGTGAATTTCCATAGCAACATGTAAAGAATTGCCTTAGGCTGAATTGCTATATAGAAATCAGTATTAGCTTTTTCAAAAGACTTAAAATTAGCGGCAACAGAATTCTCTAAATAAAGAATGCTTGCACTTAAAGTTCTTTCCAGAATTGAAATAATCGTTCCCGAACCGCCTACACTCTTATTTCCACAAATTATTAAAAATTGCATTTTTTGCTATTGCTTAATGTAACTAAAGTGGCTAAGAAAAAATAAATTCCAAGTACTGGATAAGCCCATTGATAAAGCACTAATCCAGAAATCAAAAAATTAATTATAAAAAATTTAGATACGTGATCAGATTTTAAATAGAATGAAATAGTGACAATAAAATTAATAAAAAATGGGAGGGACACTAAATAACTTATTGTACTGTTTAGTATAGCCCCGTCAAATTTTCCACAAATTTCATTCAAATCTAAAAAATTTTCGCCTGCTGTACAAAACAAAATAGGTGCATGCTCAAGCCCCATTAATAACCATGGATTACTAAGATAGTAGTACGCACTAACAAATAATAAACCATATCTCGTTAACGTAGACTCATCAGAACGTACATCCAAGACAGTCTGCAATCTTCCGTAGTATATAACGGCTAAAATAAATATGATGCATGAACAAATTAATAATATGATTTTTTTATTTATTTTAATTTTTGAAATAAATAAAAAATAGTAAAAAAAAGAGATTACTGATAGCAGTATGATTGATCTAGTCTCACTAAAAAAACCTATCATTGAATAAATAAACACTAACAGTACAATTGATCCGTGCTGAATAGGCTTTAAGGATGAAACGGCACTAATAATTGCTAAAGCTATTACAGTAAGATGCGCTGGCTCCCTTGTTAAGCCAGCCGGTCTAGCAGACCACCCAAACTCACGAATTTCACTCAACTGATAGGTGCTGGAGTTAACGGGTAAGTACCACGTGTAACCATATAATTGATATAAGACAAGTGCAAGGGTGAATAATGTTATTGACCAGCATACAACTAATACGTCAGCTCTCACTTCATTCGATCTATATATAAATTTTATGTAAAACCCTAATATTATTAACCATTGAATAACTAAAATAATTGGACGAATAAAAAGGAGGAAGTTTGCCTCATTAAAATATATCTTTGTAAGTATGGTAGAAATACTAGATGTGATAATTACTAATATTATGTATTTATTAAAATAATTATTTATGAAAATTTTATAAGTAGATTTATAGTCAAACCCAAATAATAAAAGTATTATTAATTGAAAAAATGTAAAAAAAGTAAAAGCAATAAATGAAAAATCACCGATCTGAATGCCGAATATATCTGCACTACTTATAATTCCGATAGACGAAAGATATAACTTTTTACCATATCTTACAGTAAATGGGGATATTATTGAAAATAAGTAAAATAGAGCCCAAAATATCATTAACTAAATTTTTCCAGAAATGAATTATATTTCCAATATAATTTTCTCGAGATAGATTTTGAATAATCCTTATTGGGCAATAAAGTTACTAATTTTTTTTCTCCTATAATTTTCTCGCTACACAAATCTGAAATTATATTAAATAAATTATACTTATTCAGTATCAAATTTTTTGATTCTTTTAACTTCTCAAAATTTGCATTGTGGTAGTCAGAATCTATAGCTAACTCAATTTTTCTTTCCATATCATCAAGATCAAATCTATTTATTTCTAAGATGGATTGTGGATCAAAGAACTTTTTTATGTTTGTGCAGCCACTATAAATAGGGTAAGTCAGTCCTAAATATGCATCCCCTAATTTCTCAGACCAATAATTAGCCTTCAGCTCATTCTCAAAAATAAGATGGTATTTATATGTAGATATCACTTCATATTTATCCTGAATTGGGGTGAACCCCACTCCAAAAAGATCAATATACTTGCCAATTGGACGGCTAATTAATTTTTCAATAGCATTTAGCCTCTGCCTATGACCCTTAAGATTTTTTTTGTTGGACACTATTATTGAGACTTTATTAAATCTCTCTCGATGCTCGTCTCTAGTCAATAAGTCATAATCCAATGTGTAATGTTCATCTAAAACATGTTTCCCATCAATTGATTTCATCTTCATACCTACCCACCACGTGGATACATTCATTAAGATTTTGTTTGAAAAATCTCTTGTTTCATCACATGTAACTATTTTTGAAAATTGACGCAAAAATTCATCATTGACCCTGCAAATGTCCTCATTGGGCTCCATTGATAAATAAAATATATTATTGGGGTTGACCAACACTGACTCTGAATTCTCAAGACCAGACTCGTGGCAAACAATCCAAAAGTCACACTCGCCATTCTTGCTGTTAACTATAAATTCGAAACCATTCACTTGATTACAACTACCAGGTAATTGTCTCAAAAGTAATTCTTTATTTCGCGCACTTCCAGCGGAAATTTTTACTTTAAGCATTTTGAATTATATTTGCCATGTATTTCTCAATACTATTTTTTACAGTGCTTAAGTATCGCGGCTCTTCAATAATCTCAAGCTTAACCCCAGGTATAAATGATTCGCCAGACTTTATTTTCTCCCTAATTAAGTCAATATTTGCATACTTTTTATGCTCCTTGTGTGCGTATGAATTGATTTTATTGACTATAAAATGTTCGTCTCCCAACCATGAATGGTGGACACCAAGTATTTCTTCTGGGCAATACACTAACCCGATTAAACGCCCTCTTTCACCGGCCTTTCTGAGCATATCCAAACTAATATTTAGAGCCTTATACCTTTCCCCAGTCATAATAAATACACGATAAGAATATTCAGGAGGACCGCCCCAATTTTTTACCTTTAAATTCATAAAATATGAGGTAAAAGTTAGCTTAATTGTGATAATTCCATACTTTTTTGTGTATTCAATTATTTTATCCTTTTCTTCTGAGTAAATTATTTCATCTACATCAGAAAATATTAATATATCGTCGTCTTTTAAATCAATATTTCTTATTATTTGCTGTGGGTAATTCCTTTGTGTAGCATCATTAACCCAAAAATTTCCTGTTACATATCCATCACCAAAATCAAAAATGCCTATCCCCGCTAAATGCCTTAGCTTTCTTTTTATCTTGTCTAAAATACTGTCTCGTACAAATAAATTTTTAGCATCAACCTTATGATAAATTAATCCATCATAAATTGACCCATCAAGATTGAAAGCTTTGTTGATATTTTGAAATGTTTTATTGAATTCAATAATATGTGTTTCACTAACCCAGGCCCTATTTTCACGCAACTTAATATCGACAATTAATTTTTCATTATTAAACGGGGAGAATTCATATACCTTCATGTTCTCACCCGTATTTTTAAATATCTCATAATTTTTATGAAAATTTCTTTTATAAAATTGATATCAGTTATTAACAATATAAATAATAATCTTTTGTAAACAAAATTTAACCTAGTATCAGCCTTATTTTTTTGTATCCAACTATGAATAAACTTAAACTTCATCACTAGCAATAAATTTTCATATTTATCCAGATGGTATTTATTCTTTAAATGATTTATCAGCTTTTTTCTGGCCCTGAGATCTTCTGTAACAGAACTACTTTGATTATGTATTCTGTATTTCATTAAAACATCTGGGATCCAGAGTATTTTTCCCTCACTCAATAGGCTTTCTATAAATGTAAAGTCTGAATGTCTTCCGGCTTTTTCTGAGTCAAAATATTTATTTTTTAACATACTGGATCTATAAATATAACCAGGAAATGGTGGGTAGCCTCGTCCGTTAAATTGAAAATATCTATAAGCCATATCAAGGCCATTAGAAATGATCACATGATTTTTTATTTTATGAAAATAATTTTTTTTATGATTTTTTTCTGAAATTATCTCAGCATTTGGTGCGGCAGCTACCAAGTCATCATCTTCAGATAAAGCCCCAACCAATACTTCTATGAACGTTGGTAGCATTACATCATCGTCGTGAAAAAATACCACGTACTCTGAGTTTATTTCTTGCAAAAGAATATTTTGGTGCTCAATTGAATTTAAATTTTTTCCTCTCTTGATGTACTCGATATTTGGATAATTTTTTTTTAACAGCTCTTCAACTCTAGTATCCGTTGAATTGTCAGAAATTATTAAATTGCAATTTTTATAAGTCTGATTGAGAACAGAATTAATGGCTTCAGATATAAATTCAGGTCGATTAAAAGCCAACAGATACACTAAGACTGTTTTTTCTAAACATTTTTTATTAACTTTACGATCCAAGTAGTTCACTTAATTTTTGATTGCCTCTATTAGTACCTTACATACTAAATCTATGTCTTCCTCATTTAGATTGGCAGCTGATGCCAGGGATATCCCCCTTTCCTCCACTTGCTTTGATACGGGGTTTGAATATCGCTGCTCAAAAACAGGGAACCTACTCATTTGAGGAAAACCTGGGCGACAATGAATATTGTTACTCTTAAGAATTTCGAGCACTTTATCTCTACTTACTTTAATATGATCCTCCAATAGGATTGATGGATAGCAGTAATTACTTTTACAATCGGCCTTTTCCTTTATTATCTTTATTCCATTAATATCTTTTAAACGGTCATGATACCAATTGAAGATTTGTCTTTTCTTAGAGAGTAACTCGTCTATACGCTCTACCTGGGCTAATGCTAAAGCAGCAGTCAAATTGGCTATTGTGTATTGATACCCAATTGAATCAGACCAAAACACTGCTTGTGAGTCAGTTCTGCCCATTGAGGAAACTAATTTAGCGCGCATAAATATAGATTCGTCATTGGTAACAAAAATACCGCCTTCACCACTGACTGTTAGCTTAGCACCCTGGAAGCTAAAGCAACCTACATCACCGAAAGTTCCTACTTTTTGCCCCTTAAATTCCGCCCCCAAAGCTGGGGCAGCATCCTCAATAACTCTTAAATTATTTCTTTTGGCAATTTCCATAATCTTGTCCATTTCTGCAGGATGGCCAAATGCATGGACCAGCATGATGGCTTTTGTTTTCGATGTGATTGCTGCCTCAATTGCCGAGGGATCTATACACCATGAGTCTGGATCAATATCCACAAATACGCATTTCGCCCCCGTATAGGCAATTGCATATGAAGTGGCTACCCAACTAAAATCAGTAACGATTACTTCATCCTCACTATTTAAGTCCAATGTAACTGCAGCCAAATGGAGGGCCTGTGTACAGCAATGAGTTGCAATAGAGTATTTAACTCCTAAATATTCGCAAACTGCTTTTTCTAACTTTTTAGTATGCGCATCATATGTCTCATAAAATCCATTGATAGTTGCATCTACAACATAATCAATTTCTTTTTGCGTAATAGAGGGTCCAGCAAAACTAATTTTTTTCACAATTAATCCTATTTATAAATTTAAAATTACAACTTCATAAGCTGACTGCATGCCTGATCTAATATTTCATCAGATTTTGCAAAACAAAACCTCACAAGATTGCTGCCGCCATTATTTGCATAAAAAGCATCCCCCGGTACGGTCGCAACTCCAACTTTTTCCAAAATATGCATAGCTTTTTGTTTGCTAGTTTTGCCCGGAATTCTCTCAACATTTGCGAGTACGTAATATGCGCCTTGTGGCTCATAGGGACTTAGGCCGGCTTTAGCGAGGGCGGAGCAGATTATTTGCCGTTTAAGATTATATATATTACATAAGTCCTCATAATATTCCTTGGGTAATCTCTCTATTCCTATGGCAACGCCTATTTGAAGAGGTGCGGGCGCACAAACATAGATTAAGTCACTTACATAGCCAATCATTTGCGCCCATTTTTCATGGCAAACTACATAACCTATTCTCCAGCCAGTGATGCTAAACGTCTTTGAATAACCCGAAATGGTAATAGTACGATCAGCTATAGCATCTATTGAACCAGGGCTTATGTGTTGATGTTTATCATAGACAAAATATTCATAAATTTCATCCGTGAATACAAATAAATCATGTTTTATAGAAAATAGCGCCAACTTGTCTAATTCGGCCTTACTAAATACTTTCCCAGTAGGGTTTGACGGGGTACAAATCAATATACCTCTAGTTCTTGATGTAACAATACTTTCCAATTGATCAAAATCTATCGACCAATTTGGTGGGGTAAGCGTTGCATATATGGGCACTATCCCTGCAGCCTTAAAAGTGCTAATGTGATAGCCATAATAAGGTTGAAAGATAATAACCTCATCACCTCTATTTAATAGAGCCAAACAAGCGGAATACAATGCTCCCGTAGCTCCGCTAGTGACAATGATATTTTTTTCAGGATCAGCTTTTATTTTATTAAAAGTGTGCATTTTTTCTGCAATTGACCTTCGCAGTCTTTCCAAACCATCATAGCGAGTATAGTGATTAATCCCTTCGTTTATAGCCTGATGTGCTCCCTCTAGCACAGGTAAAGGCAACTCTAAATCACATATACCTTGGGACATATTGATGCCGCCAAGCCTGTCGCACTCAAGCGACATACTTCTAATTTCTGACTGAGCTATATCGGCAACTAGATTACTTACTTTCAAAGTCATAATTATTAGCCTTTACTAATTTCAGGATAGATTCTCATGCAAACAAAATATTGATCTGGAGGATTTTTATCATCTCCTGCAACTGGGAAGTGATTAAATTCACCATCTTTTTCGACTCGACGCAATGGCTGCCTCCCTTCGGCTATGAAACCTACCTTTTCATAGAAACGAATTGCATGAGTATTGCTTTCCAAGGTGCGGATATAGAATTTTTTGGGCTCGAACAGCGCGGTTGCCCAATTTAATAATGCTATTGTTGCCGACCGCATAATGCCAGGATTTACCGACGGAATACCTCTAATGACATTATCAAACTCCATTAAACAATCCTCATTTACTGCGTTTGCAAAACCCATATGCCCAATTGGAGCTCCAAACTCATCGAGCACTAAAAATAATATTCTATCCGGAATATCTAGTAATAAACTTCTCAACCAAAGCTTTGTACTATCATGCGTTACATTGAATTTGTTATGAAATGTAACTGCATTCCTCCTCCAATCCGCAAGTTTTAATAATAAATCCAGATCTCTCTCGTGAAGATTGCATACAGGAACCAAGAATCCTTTGCAAGAATTAATTGGAATACAGTTTTTAAATAAATTTTCATAATCATTTATGTCTTTTAATTTTTTGAAATTTTCTGCTACCTTTTTTTTATATATTTCATTCATAGTCATTCATTGCCTTATTTTTAAACCATTCGAAGGATCGTTCTATAGCATGCTCAATTGAGTGAACCGGCTTGAAACCCACCACTTTATTAATATTTTCAAGATCCGGATACAAACAGTCACTCCTAGTATGTCCCTGGGAATCTGTATTAAGCTCAATCCTTGGCTTTAAAGGAGAAATCTTTGAAACTAATTTTGCAAGATCAAAATGAGTTATAGGTGTAGCGCCACCTAAATTATAAATACTGCCATCCTCACCCCTAACAAGCAAAGTCAACAATCGGATTGCTGCATCGCTTCCGTACATGTAACTCCTAATGACCCCCCCATCGCCATGAATGCGAATCGCATCCGCCTTCATTGCATCATTTATGAACGCATTGAGTGCCCAAGGGGCTTCTAGCTGTTGATATGGCCCCATAAAAGTAAAGGGGCGAACGGTAGTTAATGGCAGTCGAAATTGATTGCGATATATACTTGCAATACTTTCAGATGAGCGTTTTGCATCCGCATAAATAGAATGAAGGTGCCCTGCAGGAAAAGCAAAAGAGTCGGCCTCTCTAAGCGGTGAAATGAGGTCACTTTTTCCATTAACTAAACATGAGCTAACATTTAAAAATCTTGCTAGTTTATTTAATGAAACGGCTGCCTCTAGGGCATTCTTAATCCCCTCTACACTAGTTTGATATACGCGCAGAGGATCTGAAGAATGCATTCGATTACTTGGCATACCGGCTGCATGAATAATAAAATTTGTATCCTCTTTAAATTGAAATGCAGATCGCACATCCTGAGTAAGTAGCCGGACATCTTTTCGATCAGAGAGGTGAGGATATAAGCATCTCCATTGATTAATATTTCTTGCATATAAATCTAGAGTGATACGCATGTCATATTGATCATTTAATGCGCCCACAACTTCCGCAATCCAGCTCCCCAAAAAACCAGTGCCCCCAGTAATGCCGATCCTACCGTTATATAAGCCCTCGAGTGCTTCGGTAGAATTCCCCAGAGAATATAAGCAATCGCTTCTAATCAAATCCGCTAGCTCTTTAGTCATTTTCATAATATTTATGAGTCTCTTAAAAAACTTTTCGTGGAAAGCATCAGGGCAACCTCTAGGATTAAGCTTTCCTGACCCGCCACCGCACCTCGTTTACCCAACTCAAAAAATATATCGCGAGGATCAACTGCATATTCTTTTGCAGTACGATCAACTTGCTTAGAAAAACCTGAAAAAACACCCGCCAATCCACTCACAATTGAAGTTGGTGAGCTAAAGGGAGCGACTGGATTAAATTCTTTTTCAGCTAAATCAGCTGCATCTAGAATTTTATACAGATCAATACCAGTCTTGAATCCAAGCCTTTCCAACACAGCAACTAAAACTTCTAATTGAGTATTTCCTGCGCCAGCACCAAACCCACGAATACTGCCATCCAGGATGGATGCGCCCGCCTTTACAGCCGTAACTGAGTTAATAACAGCCATTCCCAAATTATTATGCCCATGAAAACCTACCGGTATTGATAAGTGATCTACTAAAATAGAAATTCGAAGGGCTACATCATCAGGAAAATAAGCACCGGCTGAATCCATAATGACAATTGCTTCCGCCCCATAAGACTCCATCTTTTTAGCTTCTTCCAATAAAACCTCAGGACTGGCCATATGACTCATCATTAATACGCCATACGCTTCTTTTCCAGCCTTACGAGCGAAGTCTATATGCCGATCCGTGATGTCAGCCTCGGTACAATGCGCGCCTACCCGAAAGATATCAACCCCCAAATCTATGGCCCTCACTAAATCAGATTTAATAGTACAAAAACCGGGAATCAAATGAATTGCCAGTTTAGTCTTGATCAAGTTTTCTCTAGATAAAGACAGAATTTCTTCATCAGATAATTTAGATTCTCCAATAAGCAAGGATGATGCACCCAAGCCATTGCCATGCCCAACCTCTACTATCGGAACGCCAGCCAACTCCGCAGCTTGACAGTAGGCAATAAAATTTTCTCGATTTAATTGGTGACGAACTGCATGGTTTCCATCGCGGAGGGTAGGATCAGAAATTAGAATTTTGCGGTACATATCAATTTCTCCTAAATTGATTTGATTGCGCTATTAGCTCAGCCATTGAAATTGCAGCGCAATTAATAATGTCAAGATTTCCTGCATATCGCGGTAAATAATCTCCAGCACCAAGCACTTTGATCGTTGTTACTACTTTATTACCCTCAATAGTTGGTGGCACTAAAATTTGATACCCTGGAACATATTTATTGAGCTTTGTCACCATTGCCTCTACAGAATCTAAAATGGTAGGGAGGTCTGGATTTTTAAGCTTGGCATAGATAGTGGTTTGCATATCTATGGGTGGAACTGCTGGATTCAAAATTAAAATTGCTTTAGCACGCTTAGCTCCAGAAAATTTTCTTAGAGCATCTTGGGTAGTTTCAACATATTCATCTAAGTTATATCTGGTAGCTGGTCCTGCACTCCGTGATGCAATGCTGGATGCCACTTCAATATATTCGATTTCCTTGTGTACCTGAGAAATAGCATATGCAATTGGAATAGATGCTTGGCCGCCGCAGGTAATCATATTAAGATTGCGAGAACCTTCAGAAATACATTCGTTTGCATTAATGGCTGGTACACATAAATTCCCAACCTTTGCCGGCGTCATATCAATAACAGTTTTTCCCATCTTTTCTAAAATTTCCCAATGGTCAACGTGAGCCTGCGCTGAAGTGCAGTCAAAAACTAGATCACAAAGGCTTGGGTCATTTACGATCGCCTCGATTCCCCTATCAGAAATTGCCACACCTAAGCTCATGGCTTTTTTCATGCCAGTAGAATTGAAATTTCTACCGGTAAATAGAGTGCAACTAAGAAAGTCGGAGCGCAAGGATTTTATTAATAAATCTGTTCCAATATTTCCAGATCCAATAATTGCAACCCTTAATTTACTTATATTATTCATAATTTTTAATTCAAATTCTTCGATTTTTCATGCAAACCAACTATCATGACTTTCTCCATAATCTTGCGTGGTAGCAAAGGCGAAAGATCTTCTAGGGGCGGTGAAACTAAAGATCCATCTTCTTTAACTATGAGTGAGAGTTTTGGGCTAAAAAGCTGCTCTGAATGCATAAATACCTCGCAAATTAGGGGTCCTTTTGCTGCCTGTACCTGCTCTAGTACCGAATCACACTCTTCCCAGTTACGAATCTGGAAAGTAGTCATATCAAAAGCGGCTCCAATCTTAGAAAAATCAGGACAAGAAATACCAGAACTCCGATCAGTTCCAACATACCCCGTCTTAAATATGGCATTTTGTGTATGCTTAATCATCAAATAACCATCATTATTAAAAACAAATATTTTGATGGGTAATTGATGATGAGAAATTGTTTGCAGCTCCTGTAAATTAAGCATCATGCCCCCATCGCAATTAAGGCACATGACCTCTCCATGACCAAGAGCGAACGAAGCACCAATTGCTGCTGGCAAACCAAACCCCATCTCTCCAAGTCCGGTCGAAGTCATAAGGCGCTGGCCTGAATGAATTCTCAAAACCTGGTGAGCGCAGAGTAAGGCCGTACCCATATCAGTAACAACTACTTGCTTAGGCTTAAAAAATCTATTCAAGCGCTCCATAAAACGATATGAATTCATACAACCTTCTTTATCGTCATGCTCCCTACTTACCCAGCTAAATTCATCGCGATAAAGGTTGCACTGCATAATCCAATTAGTCTTAGAAGGTATGGATTGGGTATGTGTTAGCTTATCCATCAAAGCATTAATAAATAAACCCGCATCGCATTGAATTTCTTCACGCGTTCGTATTTGATTTTTTTGTAATTCGTTAATATCAATATCAACAATATCGATAACAGCATCTCTTGCCAACTCAGACAAGTCATAGCCAATTTGAGGAATAGCTAAACGAGTGCCAATCGCAAGAATATAATCGCTATTCTGCAATACAAAATTGGCGCAGCGTTGTCCATATACACCGGCACGACCATAAACTAGAGGATGATCAGAGTCAACCATATCAATGGCAGCCCAAGATACTAACGCAGGAATTCCAATGGCGTTAATTAACGCCTCTACTTTCTTTTCCGCTCCAGCCAAGCGAATACCATGACCAAGCCAAAGCACGGGGCGTTGGGCGGTACCCAATGAATCCACAACAGTCTTAATCTGCTCTTTTACATTACCCTCTAATTCATGTCGACTGGACGGAGGAACAAACTGATTTGATGCGGACGCTTCGATGCGCGTTGCTTGAATATCCATTGGAATTTCAATCCAGCAGGGGCCTGGACGATTTTCCAGAGCAACAAATGCAGCTTTTTGAATTTCATAAACAGCTTGCTCAGGCACTTCCACGCGTTGTGCATATTTAGTTATTTTACGAACCATGTCTACTGAGTCATAGCCTTGAACTCCCCACATGCGAAGCGGATTCTCTGCCTTGGTATATTTAGAATTTTCGTTGCCCGCGATGATAATTCCAGGGATTGAGTCAGCCCATGCTGATAGCACTCCAGTTATTCCATTGGTAGATCCTGCGCCAGTTGTAAGTAAACATGCTGCTAATTTTCCACTGACTCGATAGTAGGTCTGCATGGCCATTGTGGCAGCTTGCTCATGATGAATACAAATGATTTCACTATATCCGCGACGAGAAATTGCATCGAATAGATGAACATTGCCAGCACCAATCATTCCAAAAACATGCTTAATTTGCAATTCCTCAAGCGCTTGAGCAACTAAATCACTAACTTTTATTTTTTGATCTTTATTCATGGAGACGTCCTAGAATCCAATTCCTAAGAATATTTCTATTTTGGCCACCACATATTCCAACATTTCCTTACTTAGTGCGGGCTGAACCCCAATCCAAAATGTGTTATTCATTACATTGTCGGTATTTGTAAGCTCTCCGCTAACCCGATATTTTGCATTGAGCATGTATGGCTGACGGGTTAAATTTCCAGCAAATAAAAGGCGTGTTCCAATTTTATTTTGATCTAGATAGGTTGTAAGATCAAGGCGAGAAACGGGAGACTCTGGCTTTACTGTAATTGGGAAACCAAACCAAGATGGGTCTGAGCCCTCAGTCACCTCAGGTAACTGTAAAAATTCTTCACAAGCCTTTAAACGAGCTTTTAAAAATTGAAAGTTATATTTTCGAGCTTGAATAAATGCTGGCGCCTTTTCAAGTTGAGCCAATGCACATGCGGCCTGCATATCGGTAATTTTTAAGTTATAACCCAAATGACTGTAGGTATATTTGTGGTCGTACCCTTCAGGTAAATTACCTAATTTCCAGCAGAATCGTTTTCCACAAGTGTTATCTTTTCCAGGGGGGCAGTAGCAATCACGACCCCAATCTCGAAAGCTCTCCGCGATTTTCTTTAACTCTAAGTTATTAGTAAAGACAGCTCCGCCCTCACCCATCGTAATGTGATGGGCAGGATAAAAACTTAAAGTGGCAATATCACCAAAGGTTCCAACCATCTGACCCTTGTATGTCGTTCCTAGGGCGTCGCAACAATCCTCAACCAACCAAAGATTGTATTTTTTACAAAGCGCCGTTACCACATCCAAATTAAAAGGATTACCTAATGAATGTGCCAACATAATTGCTTTAGTTTTAGGGCTAATTGCAGCTTCAATTTTCGTAGCATCAATATTGTGGGTATACTTATCGACATCAACAAATACTGGCACCGCCCCAAATTGCACTATCGGATTTACCGTTGTTGGAAATCCAGCAGCCACACCAATTACTTCATCACCCTGCTTAATTGCACGATCCCCCAACTTTGGTGAAGTCAGCGCAGAAAATGCTACTAGGTTTGCAGAAGACCCAGAGTTAACAGTGATAGCGTATTTAACCCCTATAAACTCAGCCAGCTTCTTTTCAAACAAGTCATTAAAACGCCCAGTTGTTAGCCAGCCATCCAAGGAGGCATCCACCATATTCTTTAACTCTTCAGAGCCGATTACTTTGCCAGATGGGGGCACTAAGGTCTTGCCAGGCTCAAACTCTTTGGGTGCAAATTCAATAGCGGCGTATTCATCAACTAATTTTGCAATCTGGAGGCGCAATTGATCCTGTTTCATTTTTTGGGGAGATATAACTTGTGTATTCATAACTTAAGCATTCATATATTGATTAATCTGTTTAAGGGATAGGGCGCGCATATCTTCCTTTTTTCGAAAGGAATGCTCCCACTCAACAATTTTCTCGATTGCAGCCTCTAAATCCCATCGAGGTAACCAATTCAATTGCGTATTCGCTTTTGAACAATCTAATTTCAAAAGACGGGCTTCGTGTGGCTGCTCAACACCATCTAAAGACCAGGCGGCGTTTTTATCCCATTTAGCAATCAATAAATCCATCACCTCCTGTACGGATTTAGCATCGTCATCGCGGGGACCAAAATTCCAGGCCGATGCATAGGATGATCCATTTTCATACAAAGCCTGCGCCAAAATTAAATAGCCACTTAAGGGCTCCAAGACATGCTGCCAAGGACGGACAGCCAATGGATTACGAATTATTACTGGCATATTTCCTTCAAAAGCTTTAATGGCATCGGGTATCAATCGATCAGGCGACCAGTCCCCGCCGCCAATGACATTGCCTGCTCGCGCTGATGCTATGGCATGCTTGTGATGACTGTGGGTATCGGCAGAAAAATAAGAGTTTCGATATGCGGCGGTCACTAGCTCTGCACACCCCTTGCTACTACTGTAGGGATCGTGACCACCCATCGACTCCCCCTCGCGATAACCCCAGACCCACTCTTTATTTTCATAGCACTTATCGGTAGTCACTATCACCGTTGCGCGAATAGAATCCACGCTACGAGTCGCCTCAAGTACATTGACCGTACCCATTACATTGGTTGCATAAGTTAAGACTGGATCTTGATAGGAATATCTAACCAATGGCTGCGCAGCCATATGTACTACTATTTCAGGACGAAAATCTGCCATGACCTTTTTTAAGTCATTGAGATTGCGCACATCATTAATACAAGAGCGCTCGATCAGATCAGAAATACCTAAAATGTCATATAAATTAGGCTTTGTATCAGGAGCTAAAGCATAACCCGTAACTTTAGCCCCCATGGAGGCAAGCCAAAGAGAGAGCCACCCTCCTTTAAACCCAGTGTGCCCCGTAAGAAATACTCTCTTACCATTCCAAAAAGAAGGATTCACATTAGCCGTCATCAGACCCAACTTTTCCATGGAGCCTTATTTTCAGCCCAAAGCTCTTCAAGTAAATTTTTATCTCGCAATGTATCCATGGGCTGCCAAAATCCCTCATGCTTGTAGGACATGAGCTGCCTATCTTTGGCCAAGGTTTCCAATGGTTCGCGCTCTAAAATTGTTTTGTCGCCATCAATGAGGTCCAGAACTTTTGGTGAAGCCACAAAGTAACCACCATTAATAAAGCCACCGTCACCCCGAGGTTTTTCTTTAAACGCCTCTATCTCATCTGCAGAGTTAATATCCAAAGCACCAAATCTTCCGGCCGGATAAACAGCTGTTAAGGTTGCAAGCTTTCCATGGCTGCGATGAAAATCGATAAGACTTGCAATATTAATATCGCTCACGCCATCGCCGTAGGTAAAACAAAAAGCCTCCTCACCCTCAACGTACTGCTTGATCCGCTTTAATCGCCCGCCCGTCATCGTCTGTAAACCGGTATCCACTAGAGTCACCTTCCAAAGCTCTGCATACTGATGGTGCACCGACATTTTGTTGTGTTGCATATCAAAGGTAACATCCGATCTATGCAAAAAATAATTTGCAAAATATTCTTTAATTACATACCCCTTGTACCCACAACACACAATAAAATCATTTATTCCATAGGAAGAATAGATTTTCATAATGTGCCACAAAATAGGCATACCCCCAACCTCTATCATTGGCTTTGGCTTATCATCCGTCTCTTCGGAAATTCTAGTTCCCAGGCCACCAGCAAGTATTACAGCTTTCATCTTTGTGCATCCTCGGAAAGTTTTAAATCTGAGTATTGGCAAACCCTTTTTATCTGTCCAGCCTCCAATTCGATGATGCGATCACAACTAGATAAAGTGGAAATTCGATGAGCCACCATAAAAATGGTGGGGGCTTTGTCTAAACTTTGTATCGAATCCATGATTTTTCTTTCGGTATCAGAATCTAGCGCACTAGTCGCCTCATCCAGAAAAAGAACGTCAGCCTGCTTATACAACGCTCTAGCGATTCCAATACGCTGTCTTTGTCCGCCAGATAATCTTATACCTCGCTCCCCCACCAAGGTCTGCAAGCCTTGGGGAAGAGACCCCACATAATCATCTAGCTGCGCCAATTTGACGGCCAAATTCAAACGTGTTCGATCAATACCCTCAAAAGAGACACCAAATGCAATATTCTCAGCAATACTTGCATCAGATAAGAACACAGACTGTGGAACATGGGCGATGTGCTTTTGCCAAGAGGAGTTATTCCTTTCGGTAATGAATACCCCATCAACCAAGAAGCTGCCTTTTACAGGCTCTAGCAAACCCATCAGTAAATCCAAGAATGTGCTCTTGCCACAACCAGTAGCACCAATAATGCCGACCTTCTCGCCACGATTTATTTTGATATTTAATGCTTCAAGTGCAAATTTATTTGCACTTGGATAAGAGTAGTAAACATCTCTAAATTCCACATTGCGCTCAAAAAGAAGCTGTTCTTGATCAATAATTGCCTTACTCGGCAGATCCAGCAATTGAACCACTTCAACTAATGCCTGCTCGGAGCCCTTAATGCAAGTCCAAGCTGCATAAGATTGTTGCAAAAGAGGAATAATTTTTTGGGCTCCAATTGCAAAGGCGCCTAACACTGCTATAGCGCCAAATGTTGAATTTTCTTGCTTAGTAAATTGATATGCGATTAAGGCCATCAAAGCCATCGCCAGGGCCTCGACAACGAGCTTAGGGCTGGATCCAATAAAAATGATCCCAGCCTGAGCGCGTCTTAGTGAAATATCAATATTTTTATAAATATGATGATACGTTTCCTGAGTGGAATCAATCAAAATATCCCTAATACCACCCATACTCTCTTGAAGACAAACAATTACTTTGGTAGATTGTTTAGCGCCCAAACCACTATATTGAAATATGCGATTTCTGGTGAAATAGATTATCAGTCCGTATAAACCACTGAATCCCAAAAAAGTAATAATAGCAACCACCGGGTCAACTAGCATTAATACCACAACAATAGAAACCACTATTAACATCGCACTAAAGATAGAAGTAAAAGGCATCAGAACGTTGTAGATTACGCCATTAGATTTATTGGCAATCACATCAATTAATGTCCCGCTATTGATGCCAGCATGGTAAGTAAACTTTTGATCTAGTACGTTTTTGAATATCTTGCAACTCAGGTCACTTCCCGCCAAAAGACTTAACCTTGTGCTCAAAAAAACCAGGGAAAGCCTGACTAAGGCTGAGAAGATGACTAGAAAAATAAAAGCTACTGTAATAATTAGCACAATATTTTTAGTTTCAATATCAAAATATTGAACAACACCATTGATGTATTTATTTTTTAATAAAACATCAGGCTGCGTAATGGCACTCAAGAATGGAAGTGCCATACCAATACTTAATACCTCTGATACGGATGCCAAAAGCATCAGAAAAGTAAGGTAACCAAACTGTCTTCTCCTCGTAGAGCTCAAGTGTCCCAAAAGCTTGCGATACAGATTTATTTCTTGAGTCGCGTCTGTCATAAATATAGTGTGGGAATAGAAATTTAAGTCTTATTGGGAGCTTTCAACTCGATCAATTCAACCCAAAAATGAATTAACACTCAAGCCCGCTAATGCCCGATCTCGTGCTTCTCTCTTGGCACTTGCTTGACTCATGATTTCATGCATTACTCACACCACCGCTTTTAATATGGGTCCACACGCGTTGACCTAGGAGCAACAAGAGCATCAGGAAAAACGCAGCAGCTAATCCACCCGCTGTCGCCTTAATCATGCCGGTCTTTTTGGAGATGGGGGCCATGTTGGCCTCGAGTCCAATCGTAAAGCGGGCCTTGATTTGGGAGAGCTGAGCATGGAGTTGATCGAGCACCTCTTGCTGGCGAGCATCATCCTTGCCGACCTTAGATTGCAGGCCTTTTTCGATGTGTAAGAGCTCACTCACCAGAACTAGGCCGTTGGGGTTCTGTTCTACCAAGGGATTAACCGCTTCTAAGTAGTTTTTGATAATCTCAATTTGGGCCAGGCGGTCACGCAGGCGTATCAGGTCCTCTTTGGACTGGTTAATGTCGCTGTTCGCAGCGATAATCTGGGTAGTCAGTGGCAGGTACTTGGCTCCCGAGTCCTTGGGATCGACCACCTGCTGAGAAGCATTGCTTGACCCTGGGAAGCGCTTGTGCAGATCCTCCAGATTCTTGACGCGTATTTGCTGGTATCCCAAATTAATCTCGGTGCTGGTGATTTTTTTGCTAATCTCAGCCACCGTACTCACGGTCTCGCTCTCGTATCCATTTAGGATACTGCGCAGCTGCAAATAGGCGCTGCCTGAGCGTAAAAACTGGGCGGCGGCGCGCACATTCTCGATGGACTTTTCCTTAGTCGACCCACCCGCGTTCACCGTCAAGCTCAAAATGGTGGTGCTCGCGCTATCGGTCAACTCTTTACTCACGCCTGCTAAGTCCTTGGTATCCACCTTAGAGAGTGCGTAGCTGGGGGTAATATTTTTTTGCCACCAGTCAGCGCTACTCATCACCCGATACAGATTCTCTTGATCTTTGGGGGCCTTGTCCTCATCAACCATTTGCGCGGCCAGGTTAGGCAAGCTTTTTTGAAGCATCTTCCAGCTCACCAGGTCAAGGGCGTAGCTAGGAATACTATTATTATTATTATTATTATTATTCAGTAAAACATACTCGGCCTGGTAGCTGCCGAGGAAATACCAATTACCGAATCCTAGTACCGCACCGACTACTGCTGCAATCGCGAGCTTTTTCCAGGCACCTTGCAAGAAGTTGACGATGTCGAGCAGGGAGATTTCATCTCCCATACTTCCCTGATCCTCATTTGCATTGCTCATCTTTTACACCCTTGATATATCAATGCTGCGATGCTGTAGTCACTTCACTACTTAGCTCTGTGTACATTTCGTTTTAAATATTATAAGCTTGAAGCAGAGTTCTGCCCCGATTGAAGAGGATTTATCAATAAGCCCAAGGTGGCAAGAAGTGCGATCCAATAGATTAGGATTTCTAATCCATGACCAACTGCAAGCTCCCCTACTGTATAAGTCAGTAGCAGGGCTATAGACATCATAAAGATCAGCCCCTTGAGTCGCCCCAACTCCATTTTCTTGAAGGAGCGACACAGGATTAGGATTAGGGAGCCGCAAAGTAAAAAAAGGCCGGGCAATCCATAACTCAGAGTCAAATCCACCCAGGCACTGTGGGTGGAAGGTACGACATCATCGAGTTGTTTACCGTACTTTTCATACAAAAGCCGAGGGAAGGAGTGCTTCAGAATGCCGACCCCTAGAGGATTTTCAGGCACAAAGATAACCATTCCGGCAGTTGCCCAGGCGGTACGCTCATAAGTATTAGTAGCAACTGAACGCCCAGAAGCGGTCTGTGGATAACCCAAGGCCCCGGGCTCTCTCCAGTTCGGATACTTGTTGATCTGGGTCGCTACTTGCACATCCTCAATCATGGTCTGC